>Ga0208078_1000037_pt1 | contig 43200 bp, 41 predicted proteins | sample NGESurdeep072012_3_FD_184468 | JGI IMG/M metagenome (GOLD analysis project Ga0208078, IMG submission 184468) | Arctic peat soil microbial communities from Barrow, Alaska - NGEE Surface sample 53-2 deep-072012 (SPAdes) | ecosystem: Environmental > Terrestrial > Soil > Wetlands > Peat ...
GGACGAGCTGGGTCGCCGAGTCGCTCAGCGCCGCCGAATTGAAACCAGTCGCCGCGGCATTTGCGTTGGTCGCCAAACTGACCAGGAACCATGCAACCCCCAGTACGGCAGTGGTCTGGAAGCAGAGCCGCGTCAGGGGTCGAGCCAGCTGCCACGCACGGGGTCGATCCCCAGCGAACAGAACAAGAAGCCCACCGAGTATGGCCACCAGAAGGGCCAAATTCAGCCACGCCATGGTCACTTCAGGGATTATCCTGGCCCTCGCCGAGTCGTTCGGGGCGAGCGCGTTTGCCTAGGCCACCTCCTTGGCACATTTGACAACACCAGGGCTCGATATGCAGCGGTTGACGCGCTCGCCTGCCGGGTCATCCACCTCGCGTGCCCGGTCGGCGTCGGAACAGCCACGTCCGTAGACCGATCTCGGCGCCCGCAAGAGCAATTACAGGCACTAGAAAGGCAAGGCCATACAGTTCGCCAGTCATGGGATCTGCGGCTACGCAGGAGGGAGGCTTGCAGCTCGTCAACTGCTGAGCTATGACGGCTGCCCAAACCAATCCAAATCCAATAACCAAGCCGCCTGCTGCGGCTGCGATCAGAGGCGCCCTAATCGGGAGGCGCCAAGCCAAGACGAGGATGCCGATCGCACATAGCAATACGAGAATCCCAACCGGGGACGCCACCTCAAGCGCGAGCAGCCCATAAATTGCACCAACACCGCCAGCGAGTACCAGCGTTCGTGCCCACACGACGGGTCTGAGTCTATGCGGGTCGACGTAGCCGAATCGGCTTCAGAAAGGTTCTGGTACGTGCTCGGCTGGGATCGTTGACGGTTGCCGGGACCTACTTGGACGGCTAGAAACGTCTTGAGACGTTTTTGGCGGTCCTCTGTTAGGGGACCCGGTCAGTGTGGGGCCAGTGCGTTGGGCTGCCCAGTCGTCCCCTAGCTCGAGGCGCCAAGGAGGACGTCGTCGGCGATGCGGCGCCGCCCCCGGTCAGCTTTCTCCGCGCTTGGTGTCATCGTGGCCAAGGAGACCAGTTCCGGCGCGACGTTGGTGGGCGGTGATGGATTGGAGACGCCTCTGACAGACAGTCTTCGGCTCATCGTCTGAGATCACGCGACCCTATCGAGCACCTTGGCGGTTTCCGGCAGTCAAGCCAGGATGCCGAGCAGGCGGGACATCGGACCGATCGCATCCTCAAAGGTGTGACCCAAGAGCAGAATCGTCCTGTCGAATCGAGCCTGAATTGCGCCACAGGATTGGTCGTCACCGACGTACCAAACGTCCGAACGGGACGCAATAATCGGATCCCAAACGTGCGCGTCTGCCCAGATCGGTCGGACTCCGATTATGGCGATCACCTCGGCGGACTGGCACGCCTCGCGCCACGCTTTGCGCAGGTTGTCGACCAGACCTTTTGCGACCGGGGTAGGTTTGCCAGGCGCAAAAAGACTCATGGCCGCGGGCATCGATTGACCAGAAGCAAAGTAGGCGACTGCCTTGCTGGGTGGCCAGACGGCTTCGACAGGACCTTCGTAATACTGTCCTACGCCGCTCATCGTGCTGTTGATGAACTTAATGTTTTGCGGGAGAAGGAAGTTGCAGGAGCCGTGTGGCTTTAGAAGCTGCAAGTAGCCAGCGTTGCGGCGCCCCAGTTCATAGTCGACCGATAAACCAAGCTGCGTAGCCGAGAGCTCGAGCAGGCACTCGTAGTTCAGGGTTGCGACCACAGTTCGGTCGATTAGGCGATTCGTCGACATGGTCTTCAGTAACTCCGCGTAGCGGTTTCGACCGCCAGGAATCGGTTCAAAGCCGGCAAAAGCCTTTCCGATGTCAACAAGGAGCGCTTGGACCTCAATGGTGCCGGATGCCCAAGCTTGGCTCATGCCGATTTCGAAGTCGTTCTCAAACGCACTATGAAGACTTCCGCTAACGACGCCCCACGTCGTTGGGCATGTAGCCCGCAGCCACTGGTAGAGATCCTTTCCGAGAGGAGGGCAGCCCGGTTTCACATCGCCGACCCCGAAGCTTGCGCCTGCCCCGAACAACAGCGCGAAGCGGCGATTTGCTTTGTTCGTGCCTTATCTGCTCCCGGGCCGGCCGATCATAGCGTCAGGACCTCGGTCCGCGCTTCGAGAGCCCTGCTCGCCTAGCGACGAGGTCAGCATCGCTCAACGGGGCCAACTTGTCATGTCGGAGACGTGATGCAGCTGCGGGCGAGGGCAGACTTTGGGTCATTCTTCACCACACCCTGCGCCTGAAGATAGTGCAGTTCAGTTTGCAGTGACAGATCGCGTCTTATGTCGTGCGCTGTGGTCGTCGGCTCCAGGCGTACTGGGCGCCGACGAGGACGATCATGAGAGCGGCGATGAGCGTGAGCCACCAACTAAGCTGAGGCGACCCAATCAACGCTGGGCTAGGACCGGCTACTACCCCGTTGGGATCGAACAGGACGAAGTAGTCGCCGCCCATCACGAGCACTCGGCCGTCGTCGAGCTGAAGCGAAGTCTCTCCATAGGTACCTGGAACCGCGGGCGAGGTCGGAGCGACGGACCAGTTATTCCCGGCCGGGTTGTACAACAGCGTCCGAATGCCGTCGGAGGTGAGGACTCTTCCGTCCGACAGCAGCGTGGTGCCGGGGGTGAAACCCGAGGCTTGGACGTCCGAAGATCCCGCCGGCATGATGGCACCGGTCCGGATGCCTCCGCTCTGCAGGTTGAAAACGAAGGGTATTACGTCCGGTGTTTGGCCCTGCGATTGTCCGCCGGAGTTGTCGCTTGGAGTCGCTTGCTCCATGAACCCCACGAGCTGCCCAGCGCGGCTCAGGAAGGCTGAGTTGACAATGTACCCCGTCGGTGGGAATTTCAAGTTGGACCAGGCATTCTTATTGGGGTCGTACAGAGCGGCCGGCGGAGCCTCGGAGGGAGAGTTACCGCCCGTGACCAGCACGCGGCCATCTGAAAGGGCGACGGCAACTGGGGACGAACTTGCAAAGGGCATGTCAGCGGTCTTCGTCCACTTCCCGCTTCTAGGGTCGAATATCTCTGCGGAGGCTAATCTGCTTTTTGCGATGCTGCCTCCAATCATCAAGACGCGCCCGTCCGCGAGGTGCACGGCGCTCTGCAGGTAGCGGCTCTGGTTCATCGGAGCCACCTTGGTCCAGGTTCCGCTCGATGGGTCGAAGGTGAGTACGGTGTTCACGGCCTGAGGTGGAGTTGGTTGCGCGTGAACCCCGGCGTTGGCGTTGACCCCACCGCCGGCAACCAACACCCGGCCATCAGCCATGACCGTGGCGGTCGGCGAGTTGACCGCCTCGGGCATGTCGCTTGCCGTCGACCAGCTGCGCTGACGCGGATCATAGATTTCAGTCGTCGAGTCTGGGCTCCCATTGAAATTGCTGCTGACGACCATCACACGCCCGTCATGGAGAACCACTGCCGTTTCTTCTGATCGGCCCTTCTCATCGTGTTGGAACGAGCTCCAGGAACCCTGCCCCTTGAGTACCGAGGCCGGAGAGATGGTGCACGCTGAAATAAACAGCATCATTCCGGCGATTACGAAACGCCTCATCTGGAGAATCGCGATCGGCCCCGAAGGGCCGTACCCACCAGCTCGAATGCGAGTGCCATCGCCACGACGGCGAATGCCGGCACCAAGACCGGTCCCATTTGCTTGTAGAGGATGTATCGCCGCGACAACGCAAGCAATTGCCCCAGCTCGAGCTGAGTGATCAGGGGAATGGTGTTGTCGCCCACTTGTCTGAGATCCAGTACCGGCCCAAGAAAGACCTGGAGGTAACCGAGCTCAGCGAGGAGTACGAGGACAGCGCTGGCCTGAAACGCGATCTCGATCGTCAGCACCGGGCGGAGAAACGGAAACACATGGAGCTGGAAGAAGCGCAAACCACCGGTGCCCATCGCGTCCGCAGCAATCGAGAAGGGCTGCGTCCGCACACGTTCCACGGTCTCGGCAACCAGGACCGCGATATCGCGCCAACCGATGATGGACATTCCCACAACGAAGGCGAACTCCTTGCCGCGAGGCGCCAGAGCTTCGATCACCACGATTGCGAGTGCAAGGTATGGAAAACCGATGATCCAGCTCCCTATGCCGTCGCTGATGCTCGCCACCAATCGCGACCCCAGACCCATTGCGAGACCGGCAAGGAGGCCGACGACGAGCCGAGCTGCAACGACAATGGCGACCAGTTCCAGAGAAGGGATCGTGGCATGGGCGACCAGCCCGAGCAGGTCGCGGCCGCCTGGGTCCGAGCCGAGCAGGTAGAAGTGGGTGCCGGCGTTCTGAGGTGCGACTGTCCAGACGTCAACGTTTGATAACGGTCCGAACGGCGGCAACTGAGGCCCCTTCGACCCATTCACATATCCGAATGCGTAAATGCCGGTGGACCACCACTTGGCAGGCTCGGCGAGACCGACCGCTACCAGCGCCGCCAGGGCGCCGAGGAGCCCGAAGCCGGCCACCCCTACCGATGCACGCCAGCGGCGCCGGATCCAAGTCATGCGGGGCTGATCCTGAGCTCATTGAGTCGTGGATCGAGCCACTGTTGGAGGAGCTTTGCGAGTGCTTCCAAAGTCAGCAATATGGCGGCCATTGCCGCGACCAGACCGATCGCCAAGTCAGGTTGGAAATGGCCGGCCTGGTCGGGATAAGCGATGCCGATCGCCAGCACCAGCTGCATCCCCAGCCCCGGGTAAGCGAAGAAAAACTCGACCAGCGGCAATGAACCGATCATCAATCGAAAAGAGGCGATCCAGCCAGCGGTCAGACTCGGTGCGGCGGGACGAACGATATGGCGGTTGACGACCTGGCGCCAGGGCAACCCCTTGGCCTTGGCTGTCCGTACGTGATCCTCCCCCTGCGCGTCCTGAAGCGTCAAGCGAGCTCGGCGGTATACGTATGCGGCTGGACGGATCGACAGCACGAGGGCCGCCCAGAAAGCCTGGGCCGGGTCGACACTGCCGTACGATCCGCCGACCGCAAACCCAGTGATGTTGAACAATTGGGCCTGGAGTTCCTGGACCAGCACCGCCGTCAGGAACGTTGGAAAGACCCAAATCACAGCGGCGGCGAAGCCAACGGCCACCAGTGATCGTCTCTTCTGCGAAACGGTGATATACGCCGCGCCGAGCCCGATGGCGGTTCCGACGACGGTGCCAGCCAGCATCACAGCCAGGCTGCGTTCAGCCGCAGTGAGGATGGTCGAGGCCAGAGCGGAGGCGTTCAGGGTCTGGGCCGAGGCGCCGCTTAGAAACCCGGTTGAGGTGCGCTCAGCGTAGGTGACGACCAGCCAGGTCGCCATCAGGACGCCGCCCATCTTGAATCCGAGAATGCTGAGGAACCCGACTCGTGCCCAGATTCGCGGGAAATACGCAAAGACCAGCACGATGCCAAGACTTGCGATGAGCACGATAAGGCTGAGGTTGTACCAGAGCACCTCGCCGCAATTTTGGACCCCCCGACAACCAAATGGGATGGCCCGCACATCACTCCGATTTCGGCGGCGATCGGGTACCCGGAGGGGATGCACTGGTCAGGCTTGACCTGGAAATGGACGTTTTGCGACGTTTCTAAACGCCGGTGAAACGTCCGAAGACGCCGTTGAAACGTCCCGGTTGGGCTGTTGTGCTGGACGGCGATGCCTCACCCAGGTGGCGAAGGTCACGTAGCCCATCGACGTCTTTGGGACGTTTGGGACGTTTGGAAACGTCCTAGAACGAGGTTGGAACGTCCCGTTCTTCCTGGTTTGCTGACACCGATGAGACTGGGACTCGCGGTAGAACGGTTGGGATATCTGGGGACGTCTAGGACGTCTGAAGATGTCCCAAGTCGTCCCAAGTCGTGGTTGAGACGTCCCCGCGGTCGATGGTGTCATTGAGCGCGATGTCACCTAGGTCCGCGGCAAACGCAGGGATCGGCGCCGGCGCTTCGCCGGCGTTGCCGACGGGAGGCGAAGGCTCGCCACAAACACCGGCCGAGCAATTGGCTAGGCTCGACCCACAGCGCGTGCGCGCACTCCGGCGCGCGACGCGCAGCGCGAACGGGTCGGGTTGTTGCCAAAGCGACGCGGCGGTCGAGTCGTCGGCGAGGCATTCGCCACACGCGCGGCGGCGCCTGTCGGGGAACCGGCTGCAGCTCATTGCTGGCGGTCCGCGTGTCCTAACAGAGGACCGCCAAAAACCAGAACTAGGCTCTGAGGCGCTTCGTCGTGGGCATGGACTCACCGTATGCGGGCCCGGGGCACGGAACGCGTAACACCGTGCCTTCCAGGGCGTTTGATACTCCCTCTTTTGCGGTGACCGCAACTGTCGCGCCTAAACTGGCTCACAATCCTGCTCGCCGACGTGCTACCAACGCGACGAACGTGGATCAATGCGTGGCCGGGACTGCGGGAACTAACCGCATCGGTGACGCTGCGGACCCGGATGAGAACATGGAGTTGCTGTGGACCGACCTCGCTCGAGTGGTCGCCCAAGCCGGTGAACGCTTGTCTCGCATCAAGCAGGACTTAATTCGGTGAGCTCTGTCAACACTCGAGGCGCGGGGCGCAACAGCACCATCTCGACCGCTCTCATCTACGTCCGCCAGTCGCGCCACAAGGAAGGCGAGCGCACTGTTTCGCCCGAGGTCCAGGAGCAACAATGCCGCGCCCTGCCCGCTGTGGCGGACTGCGATCAGATCGACGTCTTCAGCGATCTCGATGTCAGTGGCGGCAAGCTGAAAGGCCGCAAGGCCTTCCTGGCGCTAGTCGACAGAATCAAGGGCGGCGGTGTGAACGTCGTGGCGGCTTACGATCAGTCCCGCGGCTTTCGCAACACGTCCGACGCGCTCGACTTCTATGCGCTGATGGAGAGGCGGTCGGAAATCGAGGTCGTCTTCGTCCACGGTCGATTCGACCGCTCGCCAGCTGGCGAGTTCACATACACGACCCTGGCTGCAGCTCACGCGATGGAACGCCGCATGACCGGCGAGAAGATCCGCGACGCCTATCGATACGCGACCCAACGCGGAGAGATGGTTGGCCAGGTGCCCGGCGGCTACGTCCGGAACGCGGATGGCTCGATCTCGGTCGATGACGAGGTCGCGCCCACCATCCGACGAATCTTCGAGATGTACGCGACCGGTCGATTCACCGCGCGAGACATTGCGCGGCGATTCAACGCTGAGGGCGTGGCCAAGCTGCCGCGGTCGCGCGGAGCCGCCTGGCACTGGCACAGCATCGCCGAGGTCCTGCGTAACGTCGCCTACGCGGGCATGGCTTTTTCTGAGAGTCGGCGCCGTGGCGGCCACGGCCGGTTGATACCCGCCGCGTGGCCAGCGCTGGTCAGCGACAGCCTCTTCAGAACCGCCCAGGCGGTGTCGCAGCGGCGCGTGGGACGCGGTGGACGCCGGGTACCTGGAGCTCCCCAGCTTCCGTACGCCTTCAAGGGACTTCTCCGCTGCTCATGCGGCGAGCGCTTGCACGGCGCGGGCAAGACGAATCGCAGAGGCGTTTACTACGCATGCCGGCACGGGCGCGAGAAGCTGGTTGCCTGCGCCGAGCGCTGGGTGCGAGAAGACGAAGTCACACCGTGGGCGCGAGCACTGCTGGTGGAGCTGGAGCGCCTGCAGCCGGCGGACTTTGCACGGCGCATCGATCAGATGAGCCCCAACCATGTTGCTGATTCGCACGGTGCTGTCGAGTCCATCGAGCGTAGTCTCGAGCGGCTCAACCAGCTGTTCTTGTGGGGTCATTGGGACGAAACGAAATATCGCGCCGAGCGAGAGCGTCTCGAAGGAATGCGTAAGGAGCTACTCGCCGCCGCCGCGCCGGATCGGATGGATCCGAAGCTGTCAGGCCTCGTTGAGGCCTGGGACACCGGTGACGGCGTCGTGCGCCGCGAACTCCTGGCTACGTTGTTCTCCGACATTCACGTCAGCCAAGGTCGCGTCAAGGGTTACACGCCGCGAGCGGATCGAGAGGTTCAAGTCACTCGACTGATGGACACGGTGCGGTGGAAACTGTCTGTCATTGTGGGCGGTGATGGTCTCGAACCAACGGCCTCCTGGGTGTAAACCAGGCGCTCTACCAACTGAGCTAACCGCCCTTAGGGAACGCTCAGTTTACCCAGCGAGTGCTGTTAGGGCCGCGTTCAGCTGGGTGTCCTTCGCGAAGCCGTCGGCGGGCTTGGTGACGTCGAATTCGTCGTTCGGGCTGGCCAGCGTCACCGTGATGTCAGGGGTCAACCCCTTGTGATCGATGGTGACCCCGTTAGGCAGGTACCAGCGCTTGATCGTGAGATGGAGGTCCGCGCCGTCGGCCAGTGGAAAGTCCAGCTGCACCGAACCCTTGCCATAGGTCGTCGTACCCACCAGCTTGGCCCGCTGGTGGACCTGTAGGGACCCGGCGGTGATCTCAGACGCCGAGGCGCTGTTCCCATTCACGAGCACCACCAGGGGGAGTGTGGGTGCCTCGGGTTGTCCATTCGCGGTGCTGCGATCGACGCTGCCGTTCCGGTCGCGAAGCTCGAAGGTCTCGCCGCTTTTCACAAACTCGCTGATGACATCGTTGGCCGCCGAGATATAGCCGCCTGGGTCGTCACGAAGGTCGAGAACGACGCCCTTCGCCCCTTTGAGCCCATCCGACAGAGCCTTGGCGAACTCCGTCGACGTGTTCCCGCCGAACTGGTAGATGCGCAGATAAAGCACGTGGTTGCCGATCACCGCCGAGCGGACCGAGGGCACCACGATCTCAGCGCGGGTGATCGTCACCGTGAAAGTCGTGGTGCCACGCCCGATGGTGAGGGTGACTTTGGTTCCGTTAGGGCCCTGGATGGCCGCCGTCGCTTGAGCGGCAGTGACCCCTTTCATGTCCTGGCTCCCCACCTTCACTATCTGATCCCCGGCCAGCAGCCCGGCCTTGGAAGCCGGCGAATCCGGCAGCGTGCCGGTGATCACCGGGTACCCGGCGCTGAAAGTGAGGTAGATGCCGACGCCCGAGTACTGGCCCTGCAATGAGTCCTGGAGCTTCTTGAACGCGGCGGGGTTGTAGTAGGCGGAAAACGGGTCGCTCAGAGCGGCGACCAGGCCCTGCACGGTGCCCTGGGACAGTTTCGTCGCGTCGAGGTTCTTGTCGACGTAGTTCGCCTGGATCACCTGGATCGCTTGCTGAAGCTCGGTGGTGTTGACCCGGCCGACGGAATGTTGTGCCAGGTATGGCACGAACGGCGAGGCCGGAAAAGCTTGATCGACGTACAGGCCCGAGACGAAACCAAGGACCGCGACCACCAGGAAGGCGCCGCCCCAACGGGCAGCGCGGAGTTTCATGTCAGCAGACTACCGAAATCGGGTCCTTCAGCAGCCGAGCCAGATGCAGGGGTCTTTCCAGACGTCGTTGACCCTGATCTCGAAGTGAACGTGCGGACCGGTCGAGTTGCCGGTCGATCCTTCGTAGGCGATCACCGTGCCGCGGGCGACGATCTGGCCGCTGCGCAGTCCGTGCGCGAAATACGCAGTGTGCCCGTACAGCGTCGAGTAACCATGCCCGTGGATGATGACCACGTAGTTTCCATAGCCGTAGATGCCGGGGTAGAAGTAGATGATCCCGGTGTCCGCGGCGATGATCGGAGTGCCCCATGGGCCAGCGATATCGATCCCGGTGTGGATCCGGTGCGGGTACGGACAGGCGGGATCCCACTGCTCGAACCAGTAGCTGTTGCACCCGAATCCCTGACTGATGCAGCCATGGCCGCAGGTCGGCTCAGGCCACTCGAACTGGCCGGTTCCGCCACCCGCCTTCTCCGCGGCCTTCTGATACTTCTTTGCCAACGCGGCCACCTGTTGGTCGATCGCCACCCGCTGCGCCTGCAGCACGGCGTACTGGCCGGCGAGCTGGCTCTCGAGCTGCGTCTGGAAACCGAGCGCCGCCGACAGGGTGGCCTGGTTGTCCATCAGGGACGCGGCCGTCAGCTTCTGCTGTTTCAGGAGCGTGGACACCTGGCCTTTCTGCACGCCAAGTGCCGTGCTCGCCTGGATCACCTGTGATCGTTCCGAGTTGAGGTCGTCCAGGAGACGCTGGTCGGAATCGACCACCTGCTGCGCGCCGATCATGCGGTTCATCAAGTCGTTGAAGCTGCTCGCCGTCAGCACGAGCTGGATGTAGTTGATCGCGCCGTGGCTGTCCACGTACCGCAATCGCTGGTTCAACAGCTCGTCGCGTTCGCTGAAGCTTGCCTTGAGGAAGGTCAGATCAGCGTCGGCAAGCCTGATCTTGCGATCGAGGGCCATGATGCTCGCCTGGGTCTGTGCGATGAGCTTTTGCTCAGCCGCGATTTGATCGTTGATGCCCTTGATGAGGGTGTAGAGGGCATCCACCTGGGCCTGGGTGTTTTTGATCTGGTTGTGGATGTTTTGCAGCTGCTTCTGGTTGCTGACCTGCGCGCCGATGCCCTGGTTGTATGCCAGACACGCCTGGTAGACCGACGGCGGATCGCCCTTGTAGCAATAGATCGCTGTCGCAGTCTGTGTGAGCGTTGGAATCCACAGCAGGGACGCGATTACGACGGCCGCCGAAAACCGCCTCACGTCAGATCCTCACATAGCGGCGTACGCCGATGTAACTCCCAAGCGCGCCCAGCAGCGCTCCACCGATGAGCAGGTCGCGCGCGAGGAAGGTGATGTAGCTGGGGTCGTAGGAGAGCGGGATGAAGACCAGATCAGTGTGAAAGCGATCGACCATCGGCTGGTATGCGATGACGAGGAGCGACAGCGCAATCGACGCCGCGATCAGGCCGGTCATGACGCCCTCGATGACAAAGGGTCCACGCACGAACCATTCGGTGGCACCGACCAGCTTCATGACTTCGATCTCTTTACGACGGTGATAGACAGCAGTACGAATCGTGTTCATTACGATCACCACCGAGACGACGACGAGAATCGCCATGAGTCCAACTCCCGCCAGACCCAGCCAGGAAGAAAGCTCGAGCATGCGGTTGACGAAGTCGCCTTGATAGTTGGTGGGATCGACGGGATCCACGCCTGACCACCTCCTGCCCAGCAGGTCGATGGCCGCGACATCCTTGAGGTCGATGACGCGGACCTGGAGCTTGGCGTCCAGCGGATTGCCGCTGATCTGGGTGGCGAACACAGCATTGTTGGGATCCGCCTTGAAGTCCACCAGCGCCTGTTCCTTGGTGATGAACGTGACGGTGGCGACGCGCGGGTCCGCCGTCAGCTGATCCCGAAAGTCGTAAACGGTCTGCAACGGGGTGCCGTCGGCGACGTTGATCGAGATCTCGCTGACCTTCAACCTGAAGCCGTCGACCACCTGCGAGAACGTGTGCCCGACCAGCAGGTTGACGCCGCCCAGGATGAGAATGAGCGTGATCGACAGAACCGCGGCCAAGCTGACCGCGAGGTTTCGCCAGAAGCTCTGCCAGGCGCTATTGAGCGCGAATTTGAGGTTTCGTAACTTCATCGTGATACCTGCCTGATCTGTCGTCTCTTGCGATCTGCCCAGCGTCGATCGCGACCACCCGGCGTCTCAAGAGGTCGACGATCTCGCGGTTGTGGGTTGCCATCACCACGGTGGCTCCCCTGGCGTTGATCCGAAGGAAGAGCTGCATGATTTCCCACGCGGTCGCGGGGTCGAGGTTGCCCGTGGGCTCGTCGGCGATGATGAAACGGGGCGCGTGCACAAGGGCCCGAGCGATGGCGACGCGCTGCTGCTCGCCGCCTGACAAGTTGGCGGGGTAGGTCTGCTCCTTGCCCGAGAGGCCGACCGTGTCCATGGCTTCGGCGACGCTCGACTGGACGAGGCGGTCCGGTTCGCCGTGCACTCTCAGTGCGAAAGCGACGTTCTCATACACGGTGAGGTTCGGCAGCAGCTTGAAATCCTGGAAGACCAGGCCGATCTTGCGCCGGTAGTGAGGCAGCTTGCGCCGCTTCATGCGGCCGAGCTCGACGCCTTCCACGAAGATCTTGCCCTTGGTTGGCTTCTCCTCTCGAATCAGCAGGCGGACCAGCGTGGACTTGCCCGCGCCAGAGGGACCTACGAGGAAGAGGAAGTCGCCTTCGGGTACGACAAGGTTCACATCCCGAAGGGCCTCGGTGCCCGTGGGGTAGGTCTTCCAGACGTGCTGGAAGCTGATAATTGGCCGGCTGTCAAAATCTGGTGTTAGGACCATAAGCTGAAACTCTTGCAGTGACGTGAGGCGCTCGCGGGCGCTCGCGGGCGCGCGCGGCTAAGTCGCGGGCAGTATACCGCATGCCGCCTTTAGGTCCAAATAGCGGTAAATGGGCCAAACACGTATGTAACGGAGGTGGGTAATTTTGCTTGCTTGAGCACCCCCACCCGTCCGCGCTGACGGCGCGGACGACCTCCCCCGCGAAGCGGGGAGGTCTTTGTCCGGCTATTCGCCGGACTTAGCGGTGCTCTGCTTTAGTTTCCAGCTCAGGTAGCTTTCGATAAAAGGGTCCAGCTCCCCGTCCAGCACCGCCTGGGCGTTGCCGAACTCGAACCCCGTCCGCACATCCTTGACCAGCGTGTATGGCTGCAGCACGTAGTTGCGGATCTGCGACCCGAACTCCGCCGGCAGCACCTGGCCGCGGATCTGATCGAGCTGTGCCGCCGCCTCCTGCTGCTGGCGCTGAAAGAGCCTCGCCTTCAGCACCTTCATCGCCATCTCGCGGTTCTTCATTTGCGATCGCTCGTTCTGGCAGGTGACCACGATGCCGGTGGGCAGGTGTGTGATGCGAATCGCGGAGTCGGTCTTGTTGACGTGCTGGCCCCCCGCGCCCGTGGACCTGTACGTGTCGATGCGGAGGTCTTGCGCGTTGATGACTACGGCCGCCTCATCGGAACTTTCGAGCTCGGGCATCACCTCGACGAGAGCGAAGGATGTGTGGCGGCGATGGTTCTGGTCGAAGGGCGAGATTCGCACGAGACGGTGAACTCCGTGCTCCGACCGAAGCAAGCCATACGCGCGGGGGCCACGGATGATGAAGGTCGCGCTCTTGAGGCCGGCTTCCTCGCCCGGTGATGTTTCGAGGATCTCCGTTTCGAAGCGATGCCGCTCGGCCCACTTGAGGTACATCCGCATGAGCATCTCGACCCAGTCCTGGGCCTCCACCCCACCCTGGCCGACCGAGATGGTGATCACCGCGTTGTGATTCGCGTACGGATCGGTGAATAGCAGGTCCAGCTCGCGCGAGCGCAGGTCGGCATTGAGCGCCTTTCGTTCCTGCTCCACCTGCTCCTGGAGCTCAAGGTCTCCTGCGGCCAGCTGGTCGAGCTCGATGAGGTCGCGTGCGCGCTTCTCGAGACGATCCCAGCTGCCGATCAGCTGTCGGTGTTCGGCAGCTTCTCGCGCCATCTGCCCGGCGCGGGCAGGGTCGTCCCAAACGCCAGGCTGGATGAGGAGCTTGTCGAGCTCGTCAGCCCTCGTGGCTTTCGCCTCGAGGTCAAAGGTGCTCCTTGAGTTGCAGAATCCGATTCAACAGCTCTTTGGGGCTCAGCTCAGCGTCCATTCAAATCTCCTCAAGAAATTAGAACAATCGTCGCAGGGTTGGCCCGGCTCCGCCGGGCCATGACATCGCAAACTCAACAAACTCTCCAAGCGCCGCTTGGAGAGGGGGTTTCGGTAAGGGGGACGAAGTCCCCCTTACCCTATTGGCCGTGACAGCGCTTGTATTTCTTGCCGGAACCGCACCAGCATGGATCGTTGCGACCAATCTTCGCAGCCGCTCCAGGGCCGGCGCCGGCGCCGACCGGCGCTCCTGCACGCGGCTTGGGCGCTCCATTGCTTCCCGCCCCCGCGGCTCCGTCGGGGTCGCCGGGACCGCTCTCCAGCACCTGCCGAACGATGGGCGGCGGTGGCGCGGGAGGAGCATTGCGCTGGACCTGCACCCTGAATATGCCGGCGACGATCGAGCCTTGGATGCGCTCGCGTAGCTCGTTGAACATCTCGAAAGCCTCGTTCTTGTATTCGACGAGCGGGTCGCGCTGCCCGTAGGCCCGCAGGCCGATACCTTCCCGAAAATGCTCCATCTGCGTGAGGTACTCCATCCACTGCCAGTCGATGGTCTGCAGCATCAGGTCCCGTTCGACCAGCGGCATCAGGTCCGCGCCCACCTCTTCGATCTTCCGGTCGAATGCCTCGGTCGCGGCCGCCTCGAGGTGCCCGCTGAGGGCCTCGCGGCCTTTGACAAGAACCTCATCGGGGATCTGTGAGCCGGCCTCGATCGGCATGTACGCGGACAGATAGCGCACCAGGCCTTCGATGTCCCAGTTTTCGTAGTGCCGGCTCTCGCAATGAGCCTCGATGCCCTTCTCGACGACATCGTGTACGTACGTCAGGATGTTGGACCGCGTATCGGCCCCCTCGAGCACTTTGCGCCGCTCTTCGTACACGATCTGTCGCTGCTTGTTCATGACGTCGTCGTACTCGACGACGTGCTTGCGGGCATCGAAATGCATGCCCTCGACCTTCTTCTGCGCCCCGGCGATCGAGGCGGCGACCCATGAGTGCTCGATCGGTTCCACCTCGAGCGTGTCCATCAGCCGGCCGATCCGATCCGCGGCCGGCCCGAAGATTTTCATGAGGTCGTCCTCCAGCGAGATGAAGAACCGGCTCGACCCCGGGTCGCCCTGGCGTCCGGCGCGCCCGCGGAGCTGGTTGTCGATGCGCCGGCTCTCGTGGCGCTCGGTGCCGATGATGTGCAGGCCGCCTACGTCGGTGACCCCCCCGCCCAGCACGATGTCCGTTCCGCGGCCCGCCATGTTGGTTGCGATCGTGACTGCGCCGGGCTGGCCGGCCTCGGCTACGATCGCAGCCTCACGCTCGTGCTGCTTGGCGTTGAGCACGTTGTGTTTGACGCCGCGCTTTTCGAGCATTCGCGAGAGACGCTCCGACTTTTCGACCGAGACGGTGCCGACCAGGACCGGACGGTTTTCCTTGTTCATCTCGGCGATCTCGTCGATGACCGCCTCGAACTTCGACTTCTCGGTCTTGTAGATCACGTCGGGGCTGTCGACGCGGATCATGTTCTTGTTGGTGGGGATGATCACTACGTCGAGTCCGTAGATCTTGTGAAATTCCTCGGCCTCAGTGAGAGCGGTACCGGTCATGCCGGCCAGCTTCTCGTACTGGCGGAAGTAGTTCTGGACGGTGATGGTCGCGATCGTCTTCTGCTCCTGCTGAACCTTGACGCCCTCTTTGGCCTCGACCGCCTGGTGAAGACCATCGGACCAGCGCCTACCGGGCATTGTTCGCCCGGTGAACTCGTCGACGATGATCACCTCGCCGTCCTTCACCAGGTATTCCTGGTCGCGGCGGAACAGTGTCTTCGCTTTCAGCGCCTGGTTGATCTGATGCGCCTCGACCACGTTTTCCAGATCGTAGATGTTGCGGATGCCAGTCCAGCGCTCCATCTTCGCGATGCCTGACTCGGTCAGCGATGCGGATTTGTGCTTCAAGTCAACCTCGTAGTCCTCGGTCTCCACCAGACGTCCCGCCCATCGCGCGTACTCGTAGTACTTCTCAGTCGACTCCTCCGACTGGCCCGAGATGATGTGCGGGGTCCGCGCCTCGTCGATGAGAATCGAGTCCACCTCGTCGACGATCGCGTAGTTGAGGGTGCGCTGGGCGCACTGCGCGAGATCGCGCGACATGTTGTCGCGCAGGTAGTCGAAGGCGAGCTCGGAGTTCGTGGCGTAGGTGATGTCCGCGAGGTACGCCTCCGTCTTGGTCACGGGGCGCAGGTTCTGCAGTCGCTTGTCGCCGTGGGTCTCGTCGAGGAACTCGGGGTCGTAGAGGTAGGTGGCAGTCGATCCGACGTTGACGCCGATGCTCAGCCCGAGCAGGTGATAGATCGGCGCCATCCAACCCGCGTCTCGCCGAGCCAGGTAGTCGTTGACAGTGACCAGGTGGACGCCTTTGCCCGACAGCCCGTTCAGATACAGAGCGAGGCTGGCGACCAGCGTCTTGCCTTCACCGGTCTTCATCTCGGCGATCCGCCCCTGGTGCAACACGATGCCGCCCACGAGCTGGACGTCGAAGTGGCGCATCCCGATCGTGCGGCGGCTTGCCTCGCGGCACAGGGCGAAGGCTTCGATCAGGAGGTCGTCGAGGTCCTCGCCTTCCTGAGCCCTCTTGCGCAGCTCGTCCGACCGCCCGCGGAGGGCGGCGTCGTCGAGCGCCTGGAGCTCGGGCTCGAGGCTGTTGATCGCGGCCGCGACAGCGAGATGGCGCTTGATCTCGCGCTCGTTAGGGTCAAAAAGCTTAGTCAGGCTGGGCACTAGATCTAGGTTACCGGGAAGGAGCAAGCCCCAAACCCGGGGCTTGCCGACCTCCCCGCTCCGAGGGGAGGACAGGCCGCGCATCAGCGCGGCCAGGAGGGAGCCCCGGCTAAGGCACTACGGGCTCGATAATCCCAACCGACCCGTCGGTGCGACGGAAAACTATTTCAATAAGGCCCGTGTCCTCGTCGAGGAACACATGGAAGCTCTGCCCGTCCGACTCCAGCTCAGAGATCGCCTCCTGGAGGGACACCGGGTGGAGCTTCAGCCGGATCCTCTCCGGCTCCGTATCCCTCTCTTTGCCCTCGTCGGCCTGCGGCACGCGGATGGGCGATGTCGCCTGCTTGCGGCTGGTGCGCTTCTCCTTCAGCTTGACCACCTGGCGGTCGATCTTGTCGAAGGCAAGGTCGAAAGCGGCTTGCGGATCGGCACCGCTCTCATGTGCCGAAAGCAGCGGTGTTCGGCGCCCATCCACGTGGACGTTGATCCGGCAGAGGACGAATACGACCCCGCTCCGCTTGGCCTCGGGCGAGAACTCCACATCCGCTTCGGCAACCTTGCCAAAGTGGTGCTCAAGGCGCGTCAGCTTGCGCTGCGCATACTCCCGCAGGTCCGGTCCGACGAGGTCGGTACGGTCGTGCAGGACGACCTTCACAAACCGAGTATAAGACCGCCCCTTGCGATCACGCCGCCCGCGTTTGCCGGCCTACTTGATCGAGGGCTTGTACCCGGCTGGGGGCGGGAACAGGGTGAGGATTTCTTTCGGCAGCGGAATGCCCTGGGAGAAGATTCGGTCCAGGATCTTCGGCCGAAGGCCGCTCGGCCTGAACTCTGCAATCACCTTGCCCTCAGGGGTCGCACCCTTTTGCTCGAGCAGGAAGATGTCCTGCATCGTGATGACCTCCTGCTCCATGCCCATGATCTCCGAGATCGCGGTTACCTTGCGAGAACCGTCCCGCAAGCGACTGAGCTGGCAGATGATGTTGATCCCGGCCGCGACCTGCTGTCGGATGGCCTTCACCGGAAGGTCGACACCGGCCATAAGGACCAGGGTTTCGAGACGCGCGAGGGCGTCGCGGGGGCTGTTGGCGTGGATCGTGGTCATCGAGCCGTCGTGACCGGTGTTCATCGCCTGAAGCATGTCGAGAGCCTCGCCGCCACGGCACTCGCCGACGACGATTCGCTCGGGCCGCATTCGCAGAGCGTTGATGACCAACCGCTGGATGGTCACCTCGCCTTCCCCGTTGATGTCACGCGGTCGGGTCTCAAGGCGGCAGACGTGCTCCTGGTGGAGCTGCAGCTCGGCCGCGTCCTCGATGGTGACGATGCGGTCCTCGACCGGGATGAAGCCGGAGAGCACGTTCAAGAAGGTCGTCTTGCCGGTGCCGGTGCCTCCCGAGACGATGATGTTCGCCTTGGCGAGGACGGCCGCCTTAAGGAAGCCGAATCCAGCCTCGTTGCAGCTGCCGAATCGAATCAGGTCCTCGACCTGGAACGGATCTCGGGAGAACTTTCGAACTGTGAGCAACGGCCCGTTCAGAGCGAGCGGCCGAATGACCGCATTCACACGGGAGCCGTCCGCGAGTCGTGCATCACAAAGTGGCTGGCGCTCGTCGATGCGCCGGCCGACGGTGCGGACGATGAACTGGATCACGTTGAGAAGCTGGTCTTCGTCGGTGAACTTGATGTTCGTCAGAACCACCTTCCCGCCCATCTCGACGTAGACGTGATCGCTGCCGTTGACCATGATCTCGGTTACGCGGTCGTCACGAATGAGCGGCTCGATCGGCCCGAGCTGCTGGTAGTACTCATCGATATTGATACCTGGGATCCGAACTGCCATTAATCAGCCTCCGCGCTGTGAATACGGGGAACGCCTGACCGCACTATAAGCCAGAGGTCCCTCGGGAGCCCCCCTCACAGGATTACTCGCGCGACCGAGACTCCTGTCACGGGGCCCGATCCAGATTCCCTGAGCGCCACCGCGCAAGCCTCCAGCGTGGCGCCGGTCGTCGCCACGTCGTCGAGCAGCAGGACAGGCTTTCCGGCCAGATTTGCTCCTTCCCAGATAAACGCGCCGCGGACGTTCTCCTTGCGCCACAGGCGGTCATGGCCCACCTGGGGCGGGGTGGCCCTGACGCGGACCAGGGCCCCAGGCGGCCTCGTGAGCGCCAGCCGGCCCGTCAGCTCCCTGGCGAGGAGCTCCGCCTGGTTGAACCCTCGCTGCTTGAGGCGGTCACGGTGGAGAGGCACGGCCAGCGCCCACGAGCCCGCGAGGCCCTCGACCACCAGCCGCTCGGCCAGCAGCAGGGCAAGCGGCGTCGCGAGCCGCCGCCACCCCTCGTACTTGAACCGCCTGATCGCCAGCTCGATCGGGCCCTCGTAGGCCACTGCCGAACGCAGGCGCGACAGTGCCTTCAGGCGCGACCGGCAGCCACAGCTCTTTTGGGCAAACTCCAGCTCTACACCACACCGCCGGCATATCGGCTCTTCGAGGTGCCTGATCCGCGCGCGGCACCGCTCGCACAGCCACGAGCCGACAGCCCTGCACGCCCCGCATCGCGGAGGAAGGACGAGGTCGAAGACTCGCGAGAGCACATCTGGAAGTTAGGCGGCGCGTCAAGTCCCTCTTTACAGGAGGATCTGATCGCCCCTCTTGAGGTCGATTTCGGTCGTCGAACCCGGCGGGAGCTCCAGCACGCTCTCGGCTCCCCACACCAACCAGACCACGCCCCACCACGCCGGGAGGTTCCGATACACCTTCTTGACGCGCTCCTTGCGGTCCAGGAATACGGCGTCGATCGCGAATCTCATGAACATCATGTGGATCCCGTTGCACGGATTGATCCACATGCCGTGGCCCGGGTCAAGCCGTCGTCGGAACATCAGTCCGGCCGTCCGCCCGATAAATGAGCGTTCTACCTCAAGGTCGTCCGCCAGGACCTTTCCGGACCGCTCGTGCACCGCGCGCCGACCTGCCATCTTGCGTAGCCTAAAGAAATGAGGAAAAACCCGGATGGTTTTCCCTCATGCTCTCTTTCCGGTATAAGGATGGGCTTGACTTAGACGGATCTCTCCTTGCCACGCTTGGGTGGGCCCACAGACAAAGTCATGGCCGGGGGAACCCCGGCCAACCCTGCAACGCCAGTATCAAGGACTATTAATCGCGATGGACTTCGACAGCGATGGCGTCCGTTTGCATTTCGAGCTTCACGGTCCTGAAGGCGGCGCGCCGATCGTGCTGGTGCACGGCTTCGCATCCGATTACCAGCTGAACTGGGTTGGCACGCGGTGGCAGGAGACGCTGACCAGCGCCGGCTTCCGAGTCATCGGACTCGATGGTCGCGGCCACGGAAGCAGCGACAAGCCTCACGAGCCCGCCGCCTACGCCCTGGAGATAATGGCCGCCGACGTTCGGCGTCTGCTCGACCACCTCGAAATCGAGACCGCGAACTATCTCGGCTATTCGATGGGCGGAAAGATCGGCGTGCAGGGCATGCTCGATTTCCCTAAGCGCCTGGACCGGGTGGTGCTTGGAGGCGCCGGCTGGGGCGGCGCGTTCCGCGCAGCACACGACATCGCAAAAGCTCTGCGGGGCGGGCCGACCGACAGCGCGGTGGCGAAGACGTTCTACGACTTCGCGCGAGCGAGGACCTCGAACGACCTGGAGGCGTTGGCGGCGTGCATTCTCGGCCCGCAGCCAAAGGCTGACCCGGCAGCGCTCGCCTCGATCACGAACCCAGTGCTCGTGGTGGTCGGCGACCAGGACGACATCGTCAGCGAGGTGGACCGGCTCGTCGAGAGCATCCCGACTGCGAAGCTGGTAACAGTCGCCGGCCGCAACCACATGTCAACGGTCCCGGCCGGAGAATTCAAAAAAGCGACCCTGGAATTCTTAGAGCCTTAGAAATTAGAGCAATCGTGGCAGGGTTGGCCGGGGCCCCCCGGCCATGACTTTGTGTTAAGTGCTCCAAAGCGATGCGTGGAGAAACTAGTTCGTAATTTATCCCATCCCGGGAAGGAGAGCAGAGCCTGCGGCGGAGCCGCACGCTCGATGAGAGGGAACAGTCTGGTTCCCTCTCATACAGTCAGCGAGATCGCTGACGGAATCGCACCTTGCGCTTGGTCCTCGTCGCGTTGCCGGGAGCCACTATTGAAATGCTGCCGTCAGGTTCCAGCACGCCCAACTGCACCTCTTTGACGTCGGCGACGCCATGCTCTCGCATCGCCGTCTCGACCTCCTCTTGGTCAACGCCCTCCTTCTTCATGACGTCGCGCAGAAACTCCCCATCCTTGATGATCACCGCGGGCGGTGCCGCCAACAGCCGGTGAAAGCGCGGAAATCGGTCCAACCAGCCCACGCCTGCGTTCGTCAACACCAGCGCCACGATGAGGATCAATCCGCCGCCCAGCGAGTTGTCAGGCCCGGTGATTGCGGGCTGGAGGGCATTGGCGACCAGCAGGATGAAGACCAGGTCGTAGAGCGTGAACGTCCCGACCTCTCGCTTGCCAAAGATGCGCAGCGCGACCAGCAGCGCGACATAGATCAGAACCGCGCGAACGACCAGCTCCCAAGCGGGGATGCTCGGCAGCAGGGATGAGGGCGTGCTGTCTCCGGGGTTACCTGGGCGCCATGAGGATCAGCGCGGCTGGTCCCAGGAGGACGATCCAGAGCGTCGGAAAGATGCAGCCGACCATCGGAAGCATCATCTTCAACGTTGCCTGGGCGGCCTTTTCCTGAGCGCGCTGGCGGCGTTTGCGGCGCATCTCGTCAGCCTGAATGCGCAGGATCTTGCCGATGCCGGTGCCGAACTGCTCGGACTGGATGATGGCCTGGATAAAGTTGTGCAGGTCATCGACCCCGCTGCTCCGGCCCATCTCGTCCATGGCCTCGAGCCGGGGACGGCCCAGGCTCACCTCTCGCAGGACCTTGGCGAACATGTCCGATAGAGCGTTCTTGTACTTGTCAGTGACCCGAGCGAGAGCCGCGTCGAATCCAAGGCCGGCGTCGACGGCGATGACGAGAAGGTCCATGGCGTCCGGGAGGCCTTTCTGGATCGCGGCCCGCCGAGCGTCAACCTTCTGCTTCAGCCAAAGTACCGGCAGGTAGTAGCCGAGGATGGCACCACCGGCGAGGCTGACGACGAGGTAGACCGGCGTCCCCAGGAGAAGGCCGATAAGCAATCCGACCGCCGCCATGACCGCGGCGGCAACCAGGCGAATGGCCCCGAAGTCGGCGGGCGTGAGGTTGCCTGGGCGGCCTGCCAGCTCTAACCGGTTGTCAAGGTCTTGACGCGCTTTCGCCGGGGTCGAACGGGACAAGAGATTTCCCAGGCGCTCGATGCCCGGCCTCAGGAACCGTTCGCTGAATGGTCTCGCAAGCTCGACCTCCTCGATTGTCAGCGGCTTCTCAAGCGTGCCGCCAGCTCCATAGACCTGGAGGCGCTGCTGCACCATCTGCGCGGTGTTGGTGGACGGCGTGCGCGACAACCCGTAGAAGATCATCAGAATGCCGAGGCCGACGACGATCGCGAGAAGAAGTGTTGTGCTCATCGGGTCATACCTCGATGGCGACCACGCGCCGGATGATCAGGTTGCCTATGAAGATCATGAACGCGCCGATCGCGATCAGGATCCAACCGATGAAGTTCTGGAACATGGGCCGGAAATAGGTCGGCGTGACGAAGTACATGAAGACCGCCAGCACGATCGGCAGGAAGGTGATCAGGGTGCCTGACGCTCGCGCTTGAGCCGTGAGCGTGGCGATCTCGCCTTTGATGCGGACGCGCTCGCGGATGGTGTACGCAATGTTGTCGAGGATCTCCGCCAGGTTGCCACCGACCGTGCGGTGGATGGAGTAAGCCGTGGCAACGAGGTCGAAGTCAGCGCTCTCCACTCGCTTGGTGATGTTCTGCAACGCCTCGTCCGGCGAGCCACCAAGGTTCATCTCGCGAACCGCGCGGCCGAACTCGTCGGCGATCGGAGGCACCGCGTTCTTGGCGACCGTGTCGATCGCCTGGGCGAACGAGTAGCCGGCTTTGATCGCGTTTGACAGCAGGGTGAGGGTGTCGCCGAGCTGGTTGTTGAACGCTCGGAGTCGCCGCCCGATGCGGTACTTCACGTAGCGCCCGGGAATGAGATACCCGATCGCTGCCGCGAGGAACAGCTGGATGATGCTGCCGAGTCCAAAGCCGAATCGAACGCCGGCGATCAGGACAAACAGAACAGCCGTCCCGATCTGGATCATGAAGAACTCGGAGGTGCGCAGCTTCAGGTCGGCGCGAAGCAACTGCTCGGCTACCGAGGGCTTGCCCTTCTTGGCGTCTCCCCTGCCCATGCGATCGGCGGCAGGCTGGAACATCCGGTTCAGGCTTTCCCTGATTCCGCTTGATGGCGGCAGCGTGGTCGAACCGGCCGTGGTTACCCCATAGGCAGCCAGCCGCGCCTGGAAGTCCTCGGCCCCTCCGGCGGATCGCCTCATGCGGCTGATGCCGAAGAACAGCAGGAAGATCCCGGCAAAGGCGACCAGAGCGAAAATCAGCGGAATTGTCGGCATCAGGACCTCCTAGACGGTCAGTAGAGCTTATCCGGTGGTGGCTGGGGTGTGGGGTTGAAGAGCGACTCCGGCACGTCCTCGCCCTCTGCCTTGAGATGCTCCATGCGCATCGGGATGACGCCGGTCGCGGTGTGATAGCCAACGGCCTTGCCTTCGGCGCTCACACCGAGCTGATTGAACTTGAAAATCTCCTGGTACTGGACGTCCCCGTCCTTCATCCCGGTGATCTCGGCGACGCTGACGATGCGCCGGATGCCACCGCGAAGTCGGGACTGCTGAACGATCAGATGAATCGCGGCGCCGATCGTCTCGCGAATGGCTCGCGAGGGAAGGTCCTGCCCGGCCTGAAGCACAAGCGTCTCGAGACGGACGAGGGCCTCGTGAGGGTTGTTGGCGTGGAGCGTCGACATCGAGCCATCGTGGCCGGTGTTCATGGCCTGGAGCATGTCCAGCGCTTCGCCGCCACGGCACTCACCGACGATGATGCGATCTGGCCGCATACGCAGACAGCTCTTGACGAGCTCGCGAATCGGCACCGCGCCCTTGCCCTCGACGTTGGGTGGCCGTGACTCGAGCTGGATCCAGTGAGGCTGCTGAAGCTGGAGCTCGGCTGCGTCCTCGCAGGTGATGAGGCGCTCCGTCTCAGGGATGAAGGACGAGAGGATGTTGAGCAGGGTGGTCTTGCCGGAGCCGGTGCCGCCGGAGACCAGGATGTTCATTCTGGCGCGAACGCAGGAGCGCAGAAATGTCATCAGCTCAGGGCTGGCCGAGTGGAACCGGTTGACGATGTCGGTCGGGCCCCATTTCTCCTTGGTGAACTTTCGAATGGTCAGGCACGGTCCCTTCAGGGCGATCGGCGGGATGACCACGTTGACACGCGATCCATCCTTCAGCCGGGCGTCGCAGATGGGTGTCGACTCGTCGACCCTGCGGCCGACCAGGCTGACGATACGGTCGATGACCTGGCGCATCTGCCTCTCGGATTCGAAAGTGACGGCCGACAGCGCCGGCTCCCCACTTTTCTCGACGTAGATCTGTTTGGGGTGGTTGGCCATGATTTCAGTGATATTCGGGTCGGCCAGCAGTGCTTCGAGCGGGCCGAGACCAAGAACGTCGTCCAGGACCGAGTCGACAAGGCGCTCCTTGTCGGTCTTGGTCATCGTCATGGCCGTCGTTCGGAAGTACTCGTCCGCTAGCTCGACGATCTTTTCGCGGACGCCGACCTTGTTGCTGGAGTCGATCTGGTCGGCGAAGCGCTCGATGAGCTTGGCGTGGATCTGAACTTTGGCCGCAGTAAACGCCGGCGGCGCTTCACCACCGACGACAGCCGCCGGCCGCCCGGCCGCTGGAGGAGGGACGGTGTCGGTGGCGCGAGCCTTTGGCACGGCCGAAGTCGTGCTGTAAGAGGTGGCTCCCCCGGGGGCAGTCGCTACCGCGGGTCCGTTACTTACCGGACCCGATACGGGCGGAGCGCCCGTCTGGTTCTGTTTGACCCTGTCGAGAAGACCCATATTCAGCTGCCGCCGAGAACGTTAAAGGGCCGTGAAATGGTACCTGGCTTCCACCTCGGTCTGGCTTACACCCTTGGCAGAGTCGAAGCCGTTCGGGCAGTTCTGGGTGTCAGGACCCGTTGGCGGCGTTGACAGGTAGTCCTGCTGCGACTCCAAGGTGTACTTGAGTTGCGTGTTGTTCAGGAACCAAGTGAAGAATTCGGCGTCGCACTGGGTTATCTCAATCGTCAGGCTCGAGGTCAACCCGCCGTTGTTCGGCGTCGTGCCGCCAACTGTTGCGCCGCCGCTGGCCGGCTGGAGATTCGAGGTTGCTGGTCCGAGCCCGATCACCCTCACGTTCGTGAACACGGTCTTGCTGACGACCTTGGGTGGGCCGGATGCAGCCTTGCCGGTGGCGAAGATGGATAGGCTTGCGGACGCGATGACCGTGATGTACTCGTCCTTCGTGATGTTACCGGCCACACCCTGCTGCTCACCGGTAGGGATCGTCATGGCGACCCAACCCTTGGGGATTGGCAGAAAAGCGGGGCCGGCTCCTGTCGGCACCAGGCCGATGTCCTTGGCGAGCATGTCTTTGGTGATGATGCCGCCCTTGCTGATCTGGATTTCGGCAATCAGCCCGACGAGGTCGTCGGGGTTCGAGTAGGTGTTGGTGACGTTGGTGGAAACGCCCTTGAGGATGTCGACGTCGTCCTTGGTGATCTGATGACGCATGGGGATCGGGTTCTTTGCGATCACAACCGTCTGCGTTGCGCCACCAAGGCCGCCGCCGCCGCCGAGGCTACCGAGCAGGTAGACGCCTCCCGCGGCGAGTAGGGCCAATAACAAGCCGACGATGATGAAAAGACGACCTCCCCCGGGTCGGGGTCGTGCTGATGCTGCGGTGGCCAAGGGTTTACGTCACCTCCGAATGTGTGTTCTCCAAGAGTGCCGCCATTGTAGCTATGGGTTCTCAATATCGTTGTGCCGAAGTGAGAGAGCCCCTTTCGGGGCTCTCTTTTGAAGGTGCTACTACGCTTGGTTCTCGTTAGCCGAGAGCGGCTACGACGTTCGAGAACACGTTCTTGATCTGGTTGCCCATCGTAAGAAGGATCACGATGACGACGATTGAAACGAGGACGAGGATCAGGGCGTACTCAACCATGCCCTGGCCTTCCTGACGGGTCGTAAGACTGCGGAGCTTCCAGTAAAGACTCAACATTGCATTCACCTCCTTTTTCCAGAAGTACGGACTGTTATCTAGCTAGACGGGCCCTGACCAGGTTTCTTGCGGTCTCGGCGCCGTCCGCGGCGGTGATCCTACAGGGGCGTCCCCGGGGAGGTCAATTCCTTAAGCAAAACCGTCGCCCCGGCGGTGATCCCGGGGGCCGGCTGCTAGATTGACGCCGGGAATGGCGGCCGCTGACGTCGAGGAAGATGTGCGTTCAGAAGGCCCAATTCCGGTAGCCGAGCCGCCTCGCTTGCGCACTGGTCGCTACTGGCGGGAGCTCTTTTTCGGGCGCCTCCTCCCCGCCGTGTTTTTCAGCCTCTTCCTGGTGCGCTACCTGCTCATGTTTTGGGAGAGCCTCCATTCCGTCCACCGGCCGTTCGACTACCTGTTCGTGCTCCAGCAGCTCCTGGCGCTGGCCTACTTCACGATGCTCGTCGTCCTGTACAGCACCCGGCTTCCCGCACGCGGCACCGACCACCGATTCGCCGTGGTCCTGATTGCTTTCACGGGCACGTTCTCCGCGATGGCGGCGAGCTTCCTTCCCGGCGGCGGACGCCACGACTTATTGGTGATTCCGGCAGACATCATGGCGACAGCCGGGCTTGCCTATGCGGTTTGGGGCCTCGCATACCTGCGCCGCTCGTTCTCCATCGTGCCGGAGGCCCGGCGGCTGGTCACTGGCGGCCCGTACGCGTTCAGCCGGCACCCTGTTTACCTGGGCGAGATCATCACCGCGATCGGTATCAACCTCGCCACCGCCGGCTGGCCGAGCGCATTGGCCGTCCTTTATTTCGTGCTTTGCGAGCTGCTCCGGATGCGCTGGGAGGAAGGCGTCCTCTCCCGCGCCTTCCCAAACGATTACCCCGCGTATGCCAACCGGGTGCCCCGTTACGCGCCCAACCCCTTCAAGGCCCTGACCTGAACAGCCGCGCGCGACTGACAGAGTGGCTCAGCGCCCGGACGCTGCTGATCGGCGGCGTGATGCTGGCGATCCTCATGCTCTTCATCTCGGGAATCCAGGATCCCGACTTCTGGTGGCACATTCGCGTCGGGCGTTGGATTGTCGAGAACGGAAAGCTGCCCTCGCGCGACCTGTTCACCTACACGGTTCCCGACCATGTCTGGACCGACCACGAGTACCTGACGGAAATCCTCATGTGGCTGACCTACACCGCCACCGGCACCGTGGGATTGGCAATCGCGTTCGGCCTGATCACGTGGGCCGGCTTCTGGTTTATCTACCGCCAGGTGCGGCGCCAACCGTTTGTCATCGTCGGGCTCGGCCTCGCCCTAGGCGCGCTGGCAGGATGGCCGATCTGGGGACCGCGGGCGCAGATGATCACCTTCGCCCTCACCTGCCTCGAGCTGTACTGGCTTCATGGGTATCTCAGCGGCCGCAGCCGCGCGCTCACCTTCTTTCCCCTGGTGATGGCGGTTTGGGCGAACCTTCACGGAGGCTGGGTGATCGGGTTCGCGTGGCTCGGCGTCGCACTGGCGTCCGAGCTTGTGATGTGGGTGTGGGATCCATCCAACCCCGCGCACAAGGCGCACGCGCGGTTTCTCGCCATCATCACTGGCGCCTCCGTGGTGGCTGTGCTCGCCACCCCGCACGGGCTGAGCCTCTACCTATACCCGTTCCAGACCCAGGGCAGCGTGGCGCAGCAGAAGCTCATCGTCGAATGGTTCTCGCCCGACTTCCATCAGATTTATTTGCGGCCGTTCGAGGCGATGGTCTTCATCGTCATCGCCGGGTTCGCGCTGAGGCGGCCGAGCCTTTACCAGTTCCTGCTGGTGATCACGGCCCTCGGTCTGGCGCTGCAATCGGTGCGGCACATCGCATTGTTCGTCGCGGCGGCGACGCCGGTGATGATCGCCACGTACTCGGATTACTGGAAAGAGATCGCCGCCCAGCGGGGTTGGAAGTTCCAACTGCCGGCCAGGCCCGCATTCGCCGTCGTCACGGCTGTCGTGCTGGTGCTGGTCACGTTGGTGGCCGCGGTCAAGATCGACCTGGACGTCAGCCCTTCGGTCCAGGCCAAGCTCGATGAGTCGAGCTATCCGATCGCCGCCGCGGATTGGCTGGCGTCGCATCCCGAGGTGGGCACGCACATGTACAACCAGTACGGCTGGGGCGGCTACCTTGCCAACCGGTTCTACCCTGACCCCAACCGCCAGGTCTTCATCTTCGGCGAGGCCGAGCTGATGGGCGACCCGCTGCTCAACGAGTACAACGACGTCCAGAACCTCCGGCCGGACTGGACAGCGATCCTCGACAAGTATCACGTCGACTACGTGATCTTCAACACGGGCGAGGCGCTGTCCAACGTGCTGGCCACCCAGCCCACGTGGAAGCTCGTCTACCAGGACAAGGTGGCAACGATCTTTGTCAGGGCGGGCTGACGCAGCGAAGCGACCATTACTGCCCTTTTGGCTGGCGTCTCTATGAAAACCGGGCCATTTGTGCCCTTTTGGCTGTTCCCGTCGACGATCTTTGTCAGGACGGCTCAGTAGACCCGGTAGATCTTGAAGTTCGGCGAGTCGTAGGCCGGCGGACCAAGCACTGTCGGCGGCGGCGTTGGCAGGTCGGAGGTCCAGATCACATACCTGACGTGGTTCGCGGCGTCGAACTGGACGATGTCCGTCTTGCCGGTCAGCATGTCAAGCGCCGTCTGGGTCTTGTCCACGTAATCGAAGGTCTCGTCGTAATGGCCGACGTACACGGTGTCGGAGCTGTAGGCAGGGACGAACAGCCCGACACCCGGCATCGACAGCACTATCCCCGATGGATGGGCGCCAAGCCAGCTGAGCCCGTCGAACCAGGTGCGCGGCACCGAGTACTGCGGCTGCGTGGCGATCAACATCGGCGCGAGGACCAGGAACGCGCTGCCGATCGCCGTGAATGCCACATATGAGAAAGGAATGAGGGCGTGCGCCCTGGCGCTGCGCAGGCGCGGCAGGATCGTCTCGAACATGCCGATGGCTCCGAGCACGGTCAGCGGCAGATAGATGCCGTCAAGGAACCGCCGGCGAAGGTCGCCGGCAGGGTTGGGCAGATAAAGGATGGCCGCCAAAAGCACGAGCCAGGCGATCAAGAAGATGTCCTCGCGGCTGCGCCGGCGCAGCACGGCGGGCAGCCCGGTCAGCGCCAGCAGCAGCTGTGGGGCGAGCGCGAAAAACAGACTGAAGGCTTCAGGCGGCAGGGCGTTCTTGGAGTGGAAGGTCCAGCGCTCGACCTGTGGGTTGCCGATGAAAGCCAGGTAGCAATAAAGGATGTAGGGCGCCGGGATCGCAAACGCGACGATGAACGCAAGCCAGCCGCGCGGTGAGGCCGGCCTCAGCAGCAACGCCACCGCCGTCGCGCCGCCCATGAGAATGGGCATCTGGGGGTGGATCGAAGCCTGGCCAAGCCAGCAGAGCCCCGCAAGGACAGCCAGGACAAGGCTCCCTCGCTGTATCGCCTTCAGTGTGAGCACCGCGCCGGCGGCGGCGAAAACTCCCGACCACGCGAAGTGCGGCAGGGCCAGGACCGAGTAGAAGGCGGTGAGCTCCGGCATGCGCCAGTCGAGCGTGTCGGTGACGTTGCCGAAGATCACCGGGTGGCCGAGCGCCTGGATCACGTACCCCATGCCCAGGCCGATCGCGCAAAAGAAGAAAGCGAAGAGCCGCGCGGAGCGGTCGGCGATGAAGTGGTTGACGAATGCCCAGATCGCTGCCATCAGCGCGAAGGCGGCCGCCACCATCGCCAGGTGGAACACGACTATCAGCGGCAGATTGAACAGCGCGGCAATGTGCCCCAGGGCGAGCCAGAACATGAACAGATAGGCGGGCGTGCTCGACTCGGTGGTGTATCGGTTGGTCCACGACCATGCTCCCTCCCATCCCTGCCGCATCTTGGCGAGGTATGTGTTCGCGTCATCGCCCAGGTAGAAGAAGCCCATGAACACCTGGCTGTGGGGCTGCACTGCGTAGGCATAGAGGTACGGAATCGTGGTGATGACTGCGATGGCCAGCCCCGTGAGGAGGGGCACCCTCCAGTCACGCAGCGATGCGGTCGGGCTGTAGCCGGCCCTCTCTACTTGCTTCGCGTCCATCGCCTCACGCTCAGTCGCAAGACCGTCAGCAGCGCTCGCCGGACCTCGCCTTGCGACACCTTCGAAGCGCCCGCCACGCGGTCCTCGAACCGGATCGGGGTCTCGACCACGCGGTATCCCAGCTTGCGAGCTCGGTAGACCATCTCGATTTGAAATGAATAGCCCTGCGACACCACGTCATCGAGCTGTATGTGCGTCAGCAAGTCGCGGGTATAGCAACGGTACCCCGAAGTGCAATCGTGCGTGGGGAGCCACAACAACAGCCGGCAGTAGACGTTGGCCGCCCACGAGAGGAGATAGCGGTGAAAGGGCCAGCCGACGACCTCTCCGCCGCGGATGTAGCGCGAGCCGATCGCCAAGCCCCCACAGGCCCGCGCGGCAGACACAATCGCGTCGAGGTTGCCCGGAAGGTGCGATCCGTCAGCGTCCATCTCGACGAAAAGATTCGATCCACCGGATAGGCCGAGCCTGAACGCGTCTTCGTAAGCGCTGCCGAGTCCAAGCTTGCGAGGCCGGTGCAGGACACGGATGCCGGGATCCGCCGCGGCCAGGCTGTCGGCCAGCTCGCCCGTTTTGTCCGGTGAGGCGTCGTCGACTATCAGCACGTCGTGGCCCAGCCGTCTGACCCCGGCCACCACCTTCTCGAGGTTCAGCCTTTCGTTGAAGGTGGGCAGGACGACGAGCACCTCGGTTGGCAGGGCCTTGCTCTCCCCCACGCTCACCCCTTGAACCTGACCTTCACCACGTGCTTGAACATGTCGATCGAGCTTCGGATCGGCAGCACCTTGGTGGGAGCCGAGTGCCGCCAAACGACCGGAACCTCGACGATCTTCACGCCCCTGCGCTTGGCGAGGTAGAGAACCTCTGGGTCATAGCCGAATCCGTCGGTCGTGAGAGCCGCGAAGACGGGTTTTGCGACATCTGCCCGAAAGAGCTTGAACCCGCATTGCGTGTCCCAGATGCCCGGAAGCAGGACGGCCTGAACTATGAGGTTGAACGCCTTGCCCATCAGGACGCGGTAGACCGGCTGCGGCACCTCGATTCGCGATCCGCGCACGGCACGGGAGGCGATCGCCACGCCGGCGCCCGCATGCAGCGCGGCGTCGAGCTTTTCCAGCTCCTCGATTGGAGTTGAGAGGTCTGCGTCCGTGACCAGCACCTGATCGCCGCGGGCGACGGCGACGCCAGCCGCCAATGCTCCACCCTTGCCGCGATTCGCAGGCAGCGCCTCGAGTCGAATCTTGCTGTTGCGCGCGGCGGCCGCCTCCATCACCTGGCGGGTGCCATCGGTGCTGCCGTCGTCGACGATGATCAGCTCGTAGTCAATCGGCCGGCCGTTGAGGTAGCGCTCGATCTGCTCGATGGTGTGCGGCAATCGCTGCTCCTCGTTGTAGGCGGGGATGACAATGCTGAGCGCGGGCGCCATGGCTGCGAATCGTAACAACGGTATGAGAGGGAACCAGACTGTTCCCTCTCATCGCCAGGCGCTCCGCGCGTGGCTGCTCTCCTTCCCGGGATGGGCTTGATGACGAATTGGTCTCTCCACGCCACGATTGGCAGCCACCTAAAACAAAGTTATGGCCGGGGGGACCCCGGCCAACCCTGCCACGACGGGAACGTTAGGTCGAGCGCAGCACTCTCAACGCATAGATTGGGAGGACTGCCATTCGGCGCACTCGCCACGGTTGGCGCACCAACCTGAAAAGCCATTCGAGCCCCGCGCGCCTCATCCAAGTTGGTGCGCGGGGAATGCGCCCCGTCAGGTAGTCGAATGATCCACCCACCCCCATCGCGACCGCGACGCCCAGCGACTCGCGCATGCGATCTATCCACAGCTCTTGCTTGGGGTGGCCATAAGCAACCAGGAGCACCTGCGGTTTGTGAGCGCGGATGAGGGCAAGGGTCGCGGCGTCCGCCGACGGATCGGGCGTCCCGGCATGGGCCTCCACCTCGAGCTCCGGATGTTCCACGCGCAGCCGGTTGGCAAGGTCATTCGCCACACCTGGCGCGGCGCCAAGTAGAAAGATGCGGAAGCCCCGGCGGGCGCACAAGGCGGCCAGGGGTGGAATGAGATCGACGCCCGTCACCGGCTCGCGCATCGCGCAGCCCTGGCGTCGAGCCGCCCAGACGACCCCGCTGCCGTCGGCCAGGCACAGGTCGGCCGATTCGAGCACCCGGGCGAAGTCCTGGTCCGACCTCGCCCGCATGACAAACTCGGGGTTGACCGTTGCCACGAGGTGATGGCCACCGGCATCGACGAACTGCTCGATCCGATCGAGCGAAGCTTCCATATCCAGGCAGTCGACACGCACGCCTAGGACACGGGCCTGGTTCACGCGAGTGATTATCAGTCGCGCCTCGCGTGCACGAGCCTTAGGTTATGAGGGTGTCAGCCGGGATTCCATGGGAAGCGCTGCGATGAAGACCATCGCGGTCGATCTCAACCCCGCGACCCGCGAAGTGGTCACTGGCACCGAGATATACGCTCGCGAGGTCGGTTCGCGCCTCGAGGCTGCCGCACCAGACCTGCGGTGGCGGTTCTTCGCGTCCAGACCCCGCGCCGGTCTCGGCGTCGACGTGATGGTCACGCCCTTCCCCCGGCTCTGGTCGCAGGTGCGCCTACCACTGGCGCTTGCCCGCGAACGCGCCGACCTGCTTTTCGTGCCGTCGCATGTGGTGCCGTTTGCATGGCCCGGCAAAGCACTTACCGTTGTGCATGACCTGGCTTTCGAGCGCCACCCACACGCATACTCCGCGTCCGAGCGCGCCTATCTTCAGCTGACGACTCGGTGGGCGGCGCAGCGATGTCCTCTGCTGATCGCCGACTCGGAATCTACGAAATCGGACCTTGTGGCGCTGTATGGAGTGAAGGCGGAGCGCATTCGTGTCGTGCCACTCGGTGGAGGAGAAGCTGTCCATCGGCCGATCGCGCCTGCGTCGCGGCTCGGCGAGCTGGGCCTCAACGGGACTTTCGTGCTCCAGGTGGGACGCATCGAGACGCGAAAGAACCAGGTCGCTGCGCTCGCGGCGGTAGAGCTCCTGGACGGCGTCACCCTCGCCGTCGCCGGCCCGGAGCGCGACGTAGCGATCACAGCGCGTTTGCGCGCATCTCCGAAGGCCCGGGTCCTGGGCAGGGTCGATCCGCCGACGCTCGAGTTGCTATACAAGCACGCGGCGGCGGTGGTGGTGCCGAGCCTCTACGAAGGTTTCGGTCTACCCGTCCTCGAGGCGATGTCGCGCGGCAAGGTGGTGGTCGCGGCGCCGACGTCGTCGCTGCCAGAGGTGGGCGGCGACGCAGTCCTATACGCAGATCCCGCTGATCCCGACGCCGTCGCCAAGGCGCTGAAGAGCGCGCTCAGCGACAAGGCGCTGCGCGCCAAGCTCGCGCGTGCCGCGCGAACCCGAGCGGCACAGTTCACGTGGGACCGGTGCGCTGCCGGTGTGGTGGCGGTGATTCGAGAGCTGATCGAGCCCGCCGCTAGGCCGGCCTGACCGCTCGATCGACCGCCCGCCACGTCAGGTCGGCCGACCGCGACCAGCTGAATTGCGCCGCGCGCAGGATGCCGCGCCGCTTGAGATCCGCAGCCAGGTCCGAATCGCCGACGACCTTCTCCAATGCTTTTCGCCAGGCATCGGGGTCGTCGGCGGCCGCTATCAACCCGGCGTCCCCCACCACCTCTGGCAGGCTCGCCCTGTCGGAGACCACGACCGGCGTTCCGCACGCCATGGCCTCCAGCGGTGGGAACCCGAACCCCTCGTACCACGCCGGATGCGCGAGGACTCGGGCCAGGTTGTAGACGGCCGGCAGCTCCGCAGGATCGAGCCCTTCTATGTGGTGCACGCTCGGTCCCAGGCGCGCCAGCCGTTCCTTGATCGGCTCGTAGAGCCAGCCCCAGTCGCCGACGATGACGAGGTCGGGCCGGTCGCGCATCATCGCCCACGCCTCGAGCAGGGTGGTCAGGTTCTTGCGCGGCTCGATGGTGCCGACAAACAGGATGAATCGCTCCGGGAGCTGGAGGCGTGCGCGAGCGCTGTCTAGGTCCTCGCGGCTCAAGGGCCGGAACACGTGAGAGATGCCGTGGGGCACCACGCTGATCCGCGACGCCGGAACTCCAAACAGCTCTTTGATGTCGTCGGCTGTGTTGTTCGAGACGGCCACGATCACATCGGCGCGCGCGAGCGATCGGGGAACCACGAGCCGCGTGCTCAACGGCTGGCGGCCGGGAAACCAGCTCGGGTTGAGGTAAATCGCGAGGTCGTGGATGGTGATCACGGACGGGCAACCGACGCTCCTGAGCGGGAGGACGCCCGCGGGGCCGAAGTAGGCATCGGGTGCGAGGCGCCGGATGCGAGCGGGCCATTGAACGTGACGCCCGACGAGGGGCAGGCTCGGCAGCGGCCTGTATCGGACGGCTGGATGCGAGCTCGGCGCGGTGGCGTCAGGTGGCAGATAGACGGTGAAGCGGCAGTCGGGCCGGTCGACGCTCATCGCGCGCAGGATCTCTCTGGTGTAGACGCCAACACCGGCTCGGGGCCGGGCGAGGCCGGAGCCATCGACCGCCAGGTGCAGGCCGGACAGCACTTATGGGTTCGCTTGGGTCACTCGTAAGTTCGGTCCGGACCGCTTGCGTCCGCTTCGACCTTCTCGCTCGTTATCTTCGCGCCGACCGAAGCCAACTTTCCTGGCATGTTCTCGTATCCGCGATCGACATGCCACGCGTTGTGAAGGACGCTCTCGCCTTCGGCGCACAGCGCCGCGATCACCAGCGCCGCGCCGGACCTGATGTCGGGGATCGCGACCTCAGTGCCACGCAGTCGGGCCGGGCCGTGGACTATCGCGTGCAGACGACCTTCCACGTTGATTCCGGCCCCCATCTTCGCCAGCTGGTTGACGTGCTGAAAACGGTTCTCGTGAACGTACTCCGAGATCACCGTCTCGCCATCGGCCTGGGTCATCAGCGCCATGTACTGCGCCTGCAGGTCGGTCGGAAATCCTGGATAGGTCCAGGTGGACATATCGACCGGCTTCAGCCGCGTCTTGGGGTTGCGGCCGACGCGAAACCAGCCATCCCCCACCTCGACGTGGGCGCCGGCGAGCTCTAGCTTGAGGAGCACGACGTTCAGGTCTTCAGGCCGGCTGCAGTCGAGCCGTAGCTCGCCGCCCGCGGCCACCACCGCTATCGCATACGTGCCTGCTTCGAGATAGTCGGGAATGACAGTGTGTTCGGCGCCGCCCAGATCTTTGACGCCATCGACGACCAGACGCTCGGTGCCAATGCCTTCGATGCGCGCGCCCATCTTGCCGAGCAGCAGGCACAGGTCCTGAACGTGGGGCTCGCGCGCGGCGTTGAAGATCTCCGTTCTGCCTTCTGCCAGAACGGCCGCCAGGAGGATGTTCTCGGTGCCGGTCACGGTCGGAAGGTCGAAGACGATGCGCTTTCCACGCAGGCGATCGACCTCGGCAACTATCTCGGTCTGCGTCTCCTCGATCCTCGCGCCCATCTGGCGCAGCCCGCGTAGATGCTGCTCAAATCGCCTCGCTCCAATGTCGTCGCCGCCAGGTCGCGGCACACGCGCCTTGCCGAACCGTCCTAGGAGCGCGCCAAGGAGAACTATCGTCGCGCGCATTCGGCGTCCAAGGTCGTCGGGCACGTGGCTGTCCTGCGCAAACTCGGTCTTGATGATGAGCGAGCCATCGCCCTCAACCCGCCCGCCCAGCCCGGTGAGTATTTCGCCCATCAACGCGGTGTCGGTGACCCGCGGCACGTTGTTGAGCCGGACGGGCTCTGTCGTCAGGAGTGCGGCAGCCATCTCGGGCAGGGCGGCGTTCTTGGAACCGCTGACGCAGATGTCACCAGCGAGCTGGGCGCCCCCTGTGATTCGAATCACGTGATCGTGACGCGGCGCTGGAGTCATCATCGACCCCTACGGTAGTTGGTTAGCCGCGGCGCGCGCGAGCCAGCCTGAGGCGCGCCTCCGCCGTGGCAAGCGCGTTCTGGAACTCGATCTCTTCGGCCGTCGTAAGCGTCCCGGCAAGCCGCTCCTGCGCGCGGCGACGTGCCTCTTCAGCCTTCTCGATCGAGATCTCCTCGGCATGCTCGGCGATGTCCGCGAGGACGGTGACTCGATCAGGGAGCACTTCCATAAAACCGCCCCCGACGAACAGGACCTGCTCCTCCCCTCCATAAGTCTCCTGAATCCTCAAGGGCCCTGGCTTCAGGATGGTCATGAGCGGCGCGTGGCGCGCGAGGATGCCCAGCTCCCCATCAGCCCCCTTCGCGATGATGAACTCGACCTCGCCTTCGAACAGGCTTCGCTCAACGCTCACCACCCGAAGCAGGTACTTCACTATGAAGTGGTCTTCTTTTTCATCTCTTCGCCTTGCGCGCGGGCCTCGTCGATCGTGCCGACCATGTAGAAAGCCTGCTCGGGCAAGTCGTCGTGCTTCCCTTCGAGGATTTCCTTGAACCCGCGCACGGTCTCGGCGATCGGGACCGACTTGCCTTCGCGTCCGGTGAAGCGCTGCGCCACGTTGAACGGTTGCGACAGAAAGCGCTGGATCTTGCGCGCCCGCGACACCGCCTGCTTGTCGTCTTCTGACAGCTCCTCCATCCCGAGGATGGCGATGATGTCCTGAAGATCCTTGTAGCGCTGCATCGTCTTCTTCACGCCCTGCGCCGCGTCGTAGTGCTCTTGGCCGACGATCGACGGCTCGACGAAACGGCTCGAGGAACCAAGGGGATCGATGGCGGGATAGATGCCGATCTCGACGAGTGAACGCTCCAGTCGCACGGTGGCGCCGAGGTGGGCGAACACCGTCTGGATGGCGGGGTCCGTGTAGTCGTCAGCCGGCACGTACACGGCCTGCACCGAGGTGATCGAGCCCTTGCTGGTCGAGGTGATGCGCTCCTGCAGCTCGCCCATCTCGGTCGCCAGGGTTGGCTGGTAACCGACGGCCGACGGCATACGGCCAAGCAGCGCTGACACCTCTGAACCCGCGAGGAGGTAGCGAAAGATGTTGTCGATGAACAGGAGCGTGTCGGCGCCCTCCGCATCGCGGAAGTACTCGGCCATGGTGAGGCCGGTGAGACCGACTCGAGCGCGTGCGCCTGGCGGCTCGTTCATCTGCCCGAACACGAGGGCGGTCTGCGGGAGGACTCCTGCGTCCTGCATCTCGTGATACATGTCGTTGCCTTCGCGCGTGCGCTCACCGACACCTGCGAATACAGAGCGACCCTTGTGCTGATAGGCGATGTTGCGAATCAGCTCCTGCACGATGACCGTCTTCCCGGTGCCGGCGCCGCCGAACAGCCCGATCTTTGATCCCTTGGCGAACGTGCAGATCAGGTCGATGACCTTGATGCCGGTCTCGAGGATCTCCACCTTGGCCTGCTGCTCCGACACCGGCGGCGCGGGCCTGTGGATCGGCCATCGCGTCACGCCTTCGGGCGCGGGCTCGTCGTCGATTGGCGCGCCGATCACGTTGAACATGCGCCCCAGCGTCTCCACGCCGACCGGAACCGAGATCGGTCCCCCAGTCGCCCTCGCCGGGTCGCCGCGACGGAAACCGTCGGTCGCGTCCATGGCGATGGTGCGCACGACGTTATCGCCGATCGCGCCTTCGACCTCGAGCACGACGACGCGGCCGTCGCCGGTCGTGACCTCGAGTGCTTCGAACAGCTCGGGCTGCTCCCCGGGCGGGAACTGGACGTCGACGACGGCGCCGATGACCTGGCTGACGTGCCCGTCCTTCGAACCCTTCTTCTCGTCTTTCTTGTCGTCTTTCTTGTGTTCTTGCGCCGGGTGCTTGGTCTTGGCCATCTGTTTTTCTCCCCTCAGCTCGAAGCCCGCATCGCTTCGGCACCGCTAACGATTTCCATCAATTCAGTGGTGATTCCCGCCTGGCGCACCTTGTTGGCGTACAGCGTCAGCGCGTCGATGAGGTCGCCGGCGGCGTTGGTCGCGTTCTGCATCGCGATCATCTTTGCCGAGTACTCGCTGGCCTTGTTCTCCAGCACAGCCTGGAAGACCTGCGTCTCCACATAACGAGGCAGCAAGCCGTCGAGCACGGATTCCGGATCCGGCTCATATATGTAGTCAGCCCGCGGGCCCTTGCTCTCGTCGCCTCGCCCAGGTATCTCAGCGGGGATGAGCACGGTGACGACCGGCTCCTGCTTCATCGTCGAGATCCATTTCGAGTAGCAAAGAAGCACGGCGTCGGTCCTGCCTTTGCTGTATTCCTCCAGCGCGACCGTGATCGCGGGCATGATCTCGGCGACAGTGGGGCGGTCCGAGACACCGCTCACCTCGGCGATGACCTCGCGCCTGTAACGCAGCAGGAAGTCGCGGCCTTTGCGCCCGATGGTGACGTAGCGCTGCCCTTCGGTGTGGTGCTCGTTCATGAATCGAGTGGCGGCCCGGATGTTGTTGACGTTGATCGCGCCGCAAAGGCCCTTGTCGGTCGTCACGAGGATCATCACGGCGCGCTTGCCCTCGCGCCGGACCAGGAACGGGTGCTTGTATTCGGTGGCGCGCTCGCCCGCGGTCTGCAGCACCTCGATCATCTTCTCGGCGTAGGGCCGAGTCGCTTGCACCGCGGCTTGCGCGCGGCGGAGGCGCGTCGCAGCGACCACCTGCATCGCCTTGGTGATCTTCTGCGTGTTCTTGATCGAGTCGATCCGCCGGACGATATCCCTGAATGCGGGCACTTACTCGGTGGCCTTTGGCTTTCGGGGCCGCTTGGGTTTTGGTTCGGTGGTCGGCGGCGTATCGGCGAGCGCCGCACGGATCTGGTTGAGCTGAGACGGTCTTACGACTGCGTCGGCGTCGGCTTCCGCCTGGGGCGCTTCAACCTTTGCCGGAGCTGCTGCTTTCGTTTCTGCTTGGGCGGCAGGAGCTGCTGCTTTCGTTTCTGCTTGGGCGGCAGGAGCTGCTGCTTTCGTTTCTGCTTGGGCGGCCGGAGCTGCTGCTTTCGTTTCTACTTGAGCGACAGGAGCTGCTGCTTTCGTTTCTACTTGGGCGGCAGGAGCTGCTGCTTTCGTTTCTACTTGAGCGACAGGAGCTGCTGCTTTCGTTTCTGCTTGAGCGGCAGGAGCTGCTGCTTTCGTTTCTGCTTGAGCGGCAGGAGCTGCTGCTTTCGTTTCTCCTGGGGCGGCAGGGGCTTGCGCCTTCGACTCCGATTTAGCGGCGGGGGCCTGCGCCTTCGGTTGTGCTTTGTCGCCCGGCTTGGCCGCGTCGGCTGCCTTGCCCTTGTCGGGAGCCGCCTTGGCGTCCTCGACTCCGAACTGGTGATTGAACGTTGAGATCGCAGCCTTCAGCCGCTCGAACAGGGCATCGTCCAAAGCCTTTTGCTTCTCGATCTCTGCCAGCAGATCCTTCTGCTCGCTCTTGAGGAAGCGCACGAAGCCGGCCTCCCACTCGCGCACCCTCGCCACGGGCACCTTGTCCAGGAAGCCCTGCGTGCCGGCGTAGATCACCGCCACCTGCTCCGCCAGCGGCACCGGTTGGTACTTGTCCTGCTTGAGGAGCTCGGTGAGGCGCGCGCCGCGCTCCAGCTGGCTGCGCGTCTGGCTGTCGAGATCGGAAGCGAACTGGGCGAACGCGGCCAGCTCGCGGTACTGCGCGAGGTCGAGCCGCAGCTGGCCTGCCACCTGGCGCATCGCCTTGGTCTGGGCGTCACCACCCACACGCGACACGCTGATACCCACGTTCAGCGCCGGCCGCTGGCCTGCGTTGAACAGGTCGGACTGCAGATAGATCTGACCGTCGGTGATCGAGATCACGTTGGTGGGGATGAAGGCCGACACGTCATTGGCCTGCGTCTCGATCACCGGCAGGGCGGTCAGCGAGCCGCCACCGTTGGCCGGGCTCATCTTCGCGGCGCGCTCGAGTAGCCTCGAGTGCAGGTAGAACACGTCGCCCGGATACGCCTCGCGGCCCGGCGGGCGGCGCAGGTTGAGCGACAGCTCGCGGTACGCCCACGCCTGCTTGGTGAGGTCGTCGTAGCAGCAAAGGGCTTCCTTGCCCTGCTCCATGAAGTACTCGCCCATCGCGCAGCCGGCGTAAGGGGCGATGAAGTTCAGTGATGCGGCATCGGAAGCCGTGGCGGCGACGATGATCGTGAAATCCATCGCGCCGTTCTCCTCGAGCGTCGCGGTCGCCCGCGCGATCGAGGCTGCGTTCTGTCCGATCGCGACGTAGACGCAGATGAGGTCTTTGCCCTTCTGGTTGATGATCGTGTCGAGAAGAACTGTGGTCTTACCCGTGAAGCGGTCGCCGATGATCAGCTCGCGCTGACCGCGCCCGATCGGGATCATCGCGTCGATCGCTTTGATGCCGGTCTGCACCGGGCTGTCCACTCGCTTGCGGGTGATGACGCCGGGGGCGATCCTCTCGATCGGCATGGTCTTGGTGGTCTTGATCGGCCCCTTGCCGTCAAGCGGCTGGCCGAGCGGGTTGACCACGCGGCCGATCAGCTCCTCCCCTACCGGCACCTCGAGCAGGCGGCCGGTCGTGCGTACCTCGTCCCCCTCGTGAAGGTGACCGTAATCGCCAAGGATGACGGCGCGCACCTGGTCTTCCTCGAGGTTCAGCGCAAGGCCATAGGTCTCGTGAGGAAACTCCAAGAGCTCGCCGGCCATCGCGTTCTGGAGGCCGTAGATCTGGGCGATGCCGTCGCTGGTGGCCACGATCCGTCCGACATCGGTGGCGACCAGGCTGGCATCGAAATCCTTCAGCCGTTCCCTGATGACCTCCGAGATCTCTTTGGTGCTGATACCCACTTGGTTCTTCCCCCTAGGATGCGTCCGCCAGGCGGCGGCGCAGCTGCTGCAATTTGGTGGCGACGCTCGCGTCGATGAGGTGGTCGCCGTACTGGAGCGTGAGGCCCCCCAGGATTTTCTTGTCGACCACCACGGTCATGCGGACCTCTTTGCCCAATCGCTCGGAGAGCTGCTTCGCCACCTTGTCACGCTCGGCGAGATCAAGCTCCACAGCCGTCGTGACGGTGGCGCGAACGCGCCCCGCGGCAGCATCGGCGAGTGTCTCGAACTCCTCGGCGATGCCAGCGACTTGCTTCACGCGGCTCGACTCGATCAGAAGCCGCGCCAGGTTGGTCGCCTCCGGATCCAGCACGTGCGGCGCGGCGGAGATGAGCTCCATGCGACGGCTGACCGGAATCGTCGGGTTAGTCAGCACCGCGGCCACCGCCGGGTCCGACAGCAGGTCGCGGACCGTGGCCACGCGGCGGCCCCACTCCTCAACCTGACCCTCCTCGGTGGCAAGCTCGAACACTGCGCGCGCGTATCTCTTAGCGGCTGCCGTCGCCACTGGCCACCTCGGCTATCGCCCGTTCGATGAGCAGCTTGTGCTTTCCCTCGTCGAGGGTCTCGCCGATGACTTTCTCGGTGGCGGCCACGACGAGGCTGGCGACCTCATTGCGCACCGACTGAATTGCCCGTTCCCGCTCGGCCTCGATCTCCTTGCGAGCGGTCTCCGCGAGGCGCTTGGCCTCCTCCTCCGCCTTCTGCTTGAGCTCCTGCCGAAGCTGCTCCCCGGACTTGGTGGCGGCCTCGATCACCGACTGAGCCGTCTTGCGCGCCTCAGCGAGCTTCGCCTCGGCCTCCTTGAGCTCCGCTGCCGCCGCTGCCCGCGACTTCTCCGCCTCGGCGAGCTGCTCCGCGATCAGGCGCTGCCGGCCTTCGGCCAGCCTGACGATCTCGGGGTAAACCCACCGCGCGAGGACCGCCATCATCACCAGGAACGTGATGAGCTCGACGATCACGGTGCCATTGATGTCGATGACACCTGCTACGCCCGCCAGAAACAGCATCGGTTGATTCCCCTTTTGGAGCTACTTGACGTTGGACAGGAAGACGAAGCCGAAAGCTAGGTTGATGAAGTACATGGCCTCGACAAGGCCGACGATCGTGAAGAGCCAGGGGATCATCCTTCCCTGCGCTTCCGGTTGTCGCGCGACGCCGCTGATGAAGGCGTTGCCGGCGAGGCCGTCACCGACGGCAGCACCGATGGCGCCCAACCCGAGGGCCAGGCCGAATGCGATGAGTGCCCCTGCGAGCTCAATACCGTGGTCTGTCATGAGTTCCTCCTAATGATGTTCGTGTTCGAGACCCTCACGGGCCGCGCCGAAATAGATGACCGTCAGCAGCATGAAGATGAACGCCTGGATGAAACCGATGAAGATGACGTCGAACGCCTTCCAGATGATGAGCAGAATCGACCCGATGATGGTTCCGCCGACCGTACCCACGACTGGTAGCTGAAGGCTCGCGAAACCTGCGATCAGACCGATCATGACAGCCCCGGCGAAGATGTTGCCGAAAAGTCGCAGAGCAAGAGTGACTGGCTTCACGGCCTCTTCGAGAATGTTCAGCGGGATGAACACGATTCGGGCCGGCAGAGGCAGCTCGAAGGGCTTCGTGAAACGCTTCAGATAGCCGCCGATGCCCAGTACCCGGATGCTGTACCACTGCACCACGATGATCACGATGAGGCCCATCGCCAGGGTCTGGTTGAGGTCGGCGTTGGCGCCATGCAGGATCGGGAATATGGCCAGCGGGAAGATTTCGATCCAGTTGCCGATCAGTATGTAAAGGAAGAGGGTCATCGCCAGCGGGATGATGAAGAGGGCGTCGTCCGAGACGTTGGTCCTGACCAGGCTGCGAAGCTGGTCGTAGCCCCATTCGAATATCGCCTGGACCTTGCCGGGTCTTCCCTCCTGGAGCTTTGAGCGCACCCAGAACCCGATCGCAATGGTCAAGATGACCGCGATCAGAGACGAGATCACGCTGTCGTAGTTGATCGTGCAGAGCGTGCCGCATCCAAGATCGATGGTCGGATGCGTGCCGGGCGCGGCCTCCGCGAACATCATGCCCGCAGCCCATGCTTCACGCCGGCGCCGACCATGACGAGCTGCGCGCCCGCGACCCCGATCATCACGGGCCACGCGGAGATCCCAAAGACCATCGCGAGGAGCAGACCGAGAATGCTCAACGTGGCCAGCCGGAGCATGCTCGCAGCCAGAAACGGCGTGGCGCGGCCGAGCAGCGTCTGGATTGCATAGCCATTCGCGGAACCAAGGAGCAGGCCGGCGGCAACGCCGATGCCGACGCCCAGCTGACCGAAAAGGGCCGCGATGGTGGTGACAACAAGGGCGAGGATCGCCGAGGCGACCACCGAGTCCCGAAGCATCCCACCCACCCTCACTTAGACAGCTCCCTCACCTTCAACCAGATGGCGATTCCGCCTAGAACCAGGCCCACGAACAATCCAATCAGAACAAACACGGGCGCCGTATGGAATGCGTTGTCGAGAAGTACGCCCCCGATCAGTGGCAGCAGGACCGCGCCCGCCAGATACAACCCGATTCCGGCCAGGTCCGACCCCGTTGGTGGATTCGAGGGGGGCGCCATGCCCGGCCGAATTCTAACCGAGCAGGGTGCGGAGGTAAGGCACGCGCACCCGCCAACCGGTCTTCTGAAGCAGGTCCGCCGCGACGGTTGAAGCAAGCGCCAGCGA
>Ga0208078_1000038_pt1 | contig 43098 bp, 41 predicted proteins | sample NGESurdeep072012_3_FD_184468 | JGI IMG/M metagenome (GOLD analysis project Ga0208078, IMG submission 184468) | Arctic peat soil microbial communities from Barrow, Alaska - NGEE Surface sample 53-2 deep-072012 (SPAdes) | ecosystem: Environmental > Terrestrial > Soil > Wetlands > Peat ...
TCTTTCCAGCGCCTCAGTCAACCAGGGCCAGCAGGTGGCGTTTCACCTGCCCGCGGACTATTCGGAGTTCGGCCACGTGCTGATCGCACAGGGAACGGCGGTGCGGGGAACGGTGGCTCACGTTGCTCGCCGTAGCGCGGGCGGAAATCCCGGGGCTGTGACCCTGTCGGTCACCTCCTTGCGTGCCGTCGATGGGACGAGAATTCCGCTTCGCGGCACTACGAAAGTCACTGGTAAGAATCGCCAGGGTCAGGCCGCGGCACTGGGCGTCCTCACGTTCGGAATCGGCGCAACCAAGAAGGGACTTTCCGCCGTTATCCCGGCGGGAACGCAGTTTACCGTCTTCACGGACGCGAAGCGCACGATCGTAGTTGCCAGATAGTCACACGGTTCTGGCCGGCGCGAAAAACAACGTCGCGCCGGCCATTCCTGCGGCGAACACAACTTTCGAGGGCTAACTCGGTGCGGAATATCACAGTCACAATCGGCGCAATCGCGCTGCTCGCTGGGTGTGGGGTCTCCACCCAGCAGGAAGTCCAAATGGGGCAGGATGAGGCGCAGCAGGTCAACGCGCAGCTTCCGATGGTTCAGGATGCCCAGATTCAGAATTATGTAAATGCGTTGGGCAACCGGATTGCCAGGACCACATCGCGCAGCGATCTCAACTGGCAATTCCAGGTCGTGAACTCAGACGTGGTGAACGCCTTCGCGCTGCCGGGCGGGTTCGTCTATGTCAATCGCGGGGTGCTCGCGCGCGCCAGCAACATGTCGGAGGTAGCCGGCGTGCTGGGGCACGAGATCGAGCACGTGGTGAGGCGCCATTCCGTCAAGCAGATGGAGAACGCCCAGACCGCCAATGTCGGAGTCGGGATTCTCTGCGCGCTGACGGGGGTCTGCCAGAGCGGGGTCGCACAGGCGGCGATCAACGTCGGCGGCACCGCGGTCTTCGCGAAATTCAGCCGCACCGACGAGATACAGGCCGACGAGGGCGGCTTCAACAACGTGATTCACGCCGGGATCAGTCCGCGCGGGATGTACACTTTCTTCCAGAAGCTGCTGGCCGAGGATCAGAGCTCTGGCGGGGGAAACGCGTCGGCGTGGTTCTCGGATCACCCGGGCACGCAGGATCGCATCGTCGACATCCAGCGGATGTTGAATCAGGTGCCCGCGCAGACGCTGAACAGCCTGGCGACAAACGATGCCGGATTCAGCTCGATGAAGGCGAGACTCTCGCAGCTTGCGCCTGCCCCCAGAGCGCAAGGGCAGTAAGAAGATCAGCTATCGGATGTGAAACGCCACTCGGTGCGTTCGGCACTGAATGGGGTTTTTTTGTCTTGACGGAGGGTGAGGGACTCGAACCCCCAAGCCCTTGCGGGCGCCAGTTTTCAAGACTGGTGCAATAGCCGTTCTGCCAACCCTCCAATACTCAATGTAGGTGTGACTATTCGCACGGGCAACGCGCGATTTGTGCGCGTCCTCGCGAAGCGCAGCGGCTACTGCGACGCTCTGGCCAGCACATCCTCGAGCTGAGTCGCGCGCGCGATTTTCTCGACCTGGCCACGGATGCGGGCCGCTTCGTCGGTGCGCCCCATCTGTGCCAGCGCTGAGGTGAGGACCAGCCCCGTCCGCAGGTACAGGAACGGAATACCCGCCGACGGACGATCAACCCACAGATCGCGCTTCCCGATCGATTGCGGTGCCCCGAACGCCGTTTCCCAGAGCGTGCGAGTCGTCTCGAGATCGAACCACCCTTCCCCCGGCACCGAGACGATTCCCGCTCCCGCTGTTGGAATGTGGGGGACGAGCTTTCGCGCGAGCCCGACCGCGACGGTGTAAGGAGCGAATCCCATCTCCTCGGCGTATCCGCCCGTCGTCCGGCTGAAGAAGAACGGCCGCTCCGGATATCCATCGCGGACCATGTACAAGACGAATAGATCTTCGCGGCCGAGGCCGGTAAAATCTCCGTACGATCGCGGCTGGATGTTGACGACGATGTCAGTTCCATCCTTGCGAAAGGTCTGGGGCGACGACAGCTCGACTACCGACGGCACCGCGTCCGCCTCGGCCATCGTCAGCCTGAGCGGCGGCCCGTTGGGTTTTTTCCAGATCTTGCCGCGGTAGATCGCGGGACCACGCAACGAATCGTACTCGTAAACGGGGCGGCGCAGCAGCTGGCGCGTGTACCAGTCTGTTCTCAGCAGCGAGAGGCACGCGACGATGACATCGCGACGGATTCCCTCGACTTCCTGCGCGTACCAAAGGGGGAAAGTGTCGTTGTCGCCGGCGGTGACGAGAATTCCGTAGGGCTCGACGGAGTTGAGGAGATCGGCGGCAAAATCCGCTGTGTCCGTCTGACCGGCGCGGGAAGCGGACTTCCAGTTTGCAAAAAGCGGGATGATCGCGAGGGCCAGCACCGGGGTCGCGAGCAGCCAGCTTCGTCGCCGCGGTAGATCGAGCGTTTCGTCGCGCACGCGGACTTTCTCCGATCCGATCAGCGCAGCGACCATCTCCCACACGAAGACGAGGCCGAGCGCGATCCACACGCTCAACGCCGAGAAGCTCCAGAGGTAGAAGTAATCGCGATCGCGCACCTCGCGCTCTACGGAGTCGCCCAGCTCCGGAGACTGCGACGAGCCGTACTTGAAGTTCATGTAAGTAATGAGCGCGAGCGTCACCATGAACATGAGCGGGCCGAAGTACCAGAATGACTTCCGGTCGCGCTTCCAATGCACGTAACCGCCGAGTCCGCCGAGCAGGAGGAAGAGCGTCGCAAGCGTCTTCTGAAACCCGGGATAGTTGTCAAACGGGTCTCTCAGCCACTGCCACCGGAAATAGAGCCACCACATCTCGACCTGGGCGACGAACGGCGCCTGCCGTTCGGTCAAACCCGGCTTGCCATACTGGCCGCGATTGAAGTTGTACATGAACCGATCGTACGTCGCCTTGCTGAGTGTGCAGCCGACGCCGATTCGAGTGGCGCAGCCAGTGGGCTCGCCTTCGTTGATAGCGGGGAAGTACGCGGCGCGGAGCGGCTGTGTGAGGAACGGCGTCATGCCGAGCAGAAGCGCGCCGGCAATTGCAAGCAGAAGCTTCGGGCGGAGCAGTGTGGCCGGGCGGATAATGGCAACCGCGGCTCCGACCGCCGGCAGAGCGAGAAAGCCGGCCATGTGGTTCGCGAAGCCGAGTCCACTCAGGTACGCGATCAACACGAGGAGTCGGTCCGCCTTGGGTCCGTCTGGATCATCGCACCAGCGGACGATCAGCCAGGAGACGACCGCCAGTCCCAGAAGCGAAACGGTGTAGACTTTTTCGTTGACGACCGATTGCGCCCAGACGGTGAACGCCGTCGCGCCGATCAGTGCCGCGAGAGATCCGCCGGCAATCCTCTGCCAGCGCTCCGGCAGCCAACCCACGAGAACCCGTTCGGTGATGAGGAACCACATTCCCGCCGCGCCCGCACTGCACAGCGCAGCGAGAATGTTGATCCGCATGGCGACGTTTGGCGCGATCGGCAGAATCGCGAAAAAGCGTCCCAGCAGAACGAACAGCGGATTCCCCGGCGGGTGCGGCAGTCCGAGCGTATAAGCGGCTGCGATGTACTCGCTCGTGTCCCACATCGCCGTAGACGGCGCGAGCGTGATCAGATAGAGAACGAGGACGAGCGCTGAGACTATTGCCGCGGCGCGATACGACGGCTGGTAGTCGAGCTCTTCGGGCGTGAGGGGGGTCGCTGTCATCGCTAGTGACGGAACTGCCGCTTGCCCGTGAATACCATGGCGATGTTGTACTCGTCGGCGGCCTGAATCACTTCCTCGTCGCGCACCGATCCTCCAGGCTGGACGATCGCGGCCACTCCCGCCTCTGCAGCTTGCTCGACTCCGTCGCGAAAAGGGAAGAAGGCATCTGATCCCATTACCGCCCCTTTGGTATCGTGGCCCGTGAGACGCGCCTTGTAGACGGAGAGAAACGCCGCGTCGACCCGCGACATCTGTCCAGCGCCGATCCCAATCGTGGCGCCGTCGCGCGCGAGAACGATCGCGTTGGACTTGACGCTCCCGACAGCGCGCCACGCGAACTGAAGGTTCTTGAGCTCCGTCTCGGTGGGCTGACGCTTGGTTACGACGCGCCACTGTTCTCCGCCGTCGCGCGCGGCGCGCTCCTGCGCGAGAAATCCGCCGCGTACCCGCTTGTAATCGAGCGAGTGCTCACGCCACTGTGCCCGGCCTTCCAGCACGCGAAGATTCTTCTTGCGGCCGAGTATCTCGAGAGCGCCCGGCGTGAACTGAGGCGCGACTACGCACTCGACGAAAAGACTCGATACCGACTCGGCGGTCTCGTCATCGACGGGGATCGTGAACGAGATCACGGAACCAAAGGCCGAAACCGGATCGCAGGCGAGCGCCTTCCTGTAGGAGTCGAGAGCGCTGGTGCCGGTCGCGAGTCCGCACGGCGTGGTGTGCTTGACGATGGCACAAGCGATCTCGTCCGCAAATGGATCGGTGGCGAAGAGAGCTCCCTCGAGGTCGAGCAGGTTGTTGAACGAAAGCTCCTTTCCGCCCTTCTTCTCCAGTGCGGCGATCCCTTCGCCCCGGCGCTCGACGTAGAAGGCGGCTCGCTGGCCGGGGTTCTCGCCGTACCGGAGGGTGGTCTCTTTCTCGAGTGATATCGTGGTGCGATCGGGAAATACCTCCGAGCGCTCGGAACCGAACCAAAACGCGATGGCGGCGTCGTAGGCCGCCGTGCGCGCGAACACCTTCTCTGCGAGCAGGCGTCGCAGGTCCATGTCGTCGTCCTTCGCTTCGAGCGCGGCGAGGACACGCCCATAGTCGGCGGGATCGACCACCACCGTAACGGACGCAAAGTTCTTGGCGGCGGACCGGAGCATCGACGGTCCGCCGATGTCTATCTGCTCGATGATCTCCTCCGGTTTGACGCCGGCGCGCGCCGCCGTCTCCTCAAACGGATAGAGATTCACGGCCACCAGGTCTATCGGCGCGATGTCGTGCTCGGCGAGCGCCTTCAAGTGCTCGGGAGAATCACGACGCGCCAGCAACGCGCCGTGTATCGCCGGGTGGAGCGTCTTGACGCGGCCGTCCAGCATTTCGGGAAAATGCGTCACATCGCTGACATCTCGCACGGCGACGCCCGCAGCGCGCAAAGCTTTGGCGGTGCCGCCGGTGGAGACGAGGTCCCACCCGAGGGTGATCAGGCCTTTGGCGAAGTCAACGAGACCGGTCTTGTCGGAGACGGAGAGTAGAGCGGTGGGCATGTCAGGAAGAAGTTTTCGATTCGAGTTGCTGGAGCATCGCGACCATCTCGACGGTGCGCGGGTAAACGATATGCTCCACGTTGAGCACGCGCGCGGCGAGCGATTCCGCCGTGTCCGATTTCTCGACCGGAACACGCCACTGAGCGAGGATGGGGCCACGGTCGTAGTCGTCGTCGACCAGATGGACGGTCACACCGGACTCCTTCGCGCCCGCAGCGATCACAGCCTCATGAACGCGCGCACCATACATGCCCTCGCCCCCGAACGCGGGGAGGAGAGCGGGGTGAATGTTGATGATCCGACCGGCGTATTCATGGATCACCTTGCTCGGGATCCGCTTCAGGTAGCCGGCGAGCACGACCAGGTCAATCCGAAACTTCTGTAGGAGGGCAAGGAGTTGAGTCCCATCGTCGGCACCGTCGAAATGCGCGATGTCGATCGACGCCGTGGCGGCGCGAATGAGCGCCGGGGAATCAGCGCGATTCGACGCGACGAGCACGACCTTCGCGACCCGCTCACGCGCGATGTTGTCGAAGTGGTCAATGATTGCCTGGAGATTTGAGCCGCGCCCGGAGGCGAGCACGGCGAGGCGTGACGGCATCCCCGATTTTACGCCGCGCCGTGTCTCTCAGGAAGACCGAAAAAGCATCTCGACGGCGTCTTTGAGGGATGCCGCGGCCTCGATCCCGTCCCCTTGCGCTTTGCGACGATCTTCGTCCGTGGTCATGTGGGAGGAGATCATGATTCCGCGGCCGCCGAGTTTTTTTGATGCGATCACATCCCGCCACCGATCTCCCACGTAGGCCACTTTTCTGGGGTCGAGCCCAAAGTCTCGCATTGCGTCCTCGAACATCTTCGTTGCCGGCTTCCGGCAATCGCATGCCGCGACGCTCGGATGGTGCGGGCAGTAGTAGCTCGCGTCGATGTGCGCGCCCTGCGCTTCGAGGAGCGACTCGAAATGCCGTCGGACCGACTCGTAATCTTCCACCTTGAAAATGCCGCGCGCGATCCCCGACTGGTTCGTGACGACTATTGCCGGGACCTTCGCGTCGTTGATTCTCTTGACCGCGGCCGCGGCGCCGGGAATGAGGCGCACCTGGCTTGGTGACTTGATGAAGTGCGCATCTTCCATGATCGTGCCGTCGCGGTCGAGAAAGACCGCGTCGGGACCGCTCTTCACGAGCGCGCCTTGACGATCGCCTGGACGAGCACCCCGTCCTCGCGCGGAAGCACGCTGCGGAGGTCGAGCAGCAGCTTTCCATCGGCGATCCGTCCGATCACCGCCGGCTCACCGCGTCTGAGCCTTTCTTCCGTGCGCTCCACATCCTTGCTCAGCACGACCGCTCTCGATGGGATGTCGGCGGTGGGGAAGGCGCCTCCGCCGACGCTCGCCGTACTCGGAGCCACTTCCGCATCGATGTTGCTGGAACGAAGCGAGCTGACCACAGAACGCGCGCGCGACTCGAGCTGCTCGACGCTTTCGGTGAGCATCGCCAGGATGGGAACTTCCTTGAGCGCGCGCCCGGGCTCGAGGTAGAGCCTGAGCGTCGCTTCGAGCGCGGACAGGGTGAGCTTGTCCACCCGCATCGCCCGCGCGAACGGATTCTTGCGGAGCTTGGCGACGACGGCCGCACTACCCAGTATGATTCCAGCCTGTGGTCCACCAAGGAGCTTGTCTCCACTCATGAGGACGAGCGTCGCGCCCGACGCCAGCGCGGCGGACGCGGTGGGCTCGCCCGAGAGTCCGTAATCATCCAGCGGAAGAAGGAGCCCGCTGCCGAGATCGTAAATGACGGGCAGGCCGTGCTCGGCGGCGATGAAGGCCAGGCGATCGACGCTCACCTCCGCCGTGAAGCCCTCGATCGTAAAGTTGCTGCGATGCACCTTCACGATCGCGGCCGTCTTCGGGGTGATGGCTCGCCGGTAGTCGTCGTCGTGCGTGCGATTGGTGGTGCCGACCTCGACGAGCTTGGCGCCGCTGCGCGCCATGATGTCCGGAATCCGGAAGCTGCCGCCGATTTCGACGAGCTCTCCTCTCGAGACCAGGACTTCCTTCTTCTGGGCGAGCGCGTTGAGGGTGAGCACCAGCGCCGCCGCGCAGTTGTTGACTACGAGCGCATCCTCAGCGTCCGTGAGCTGACGCAGGAGGCCGACGCAGTGCGAATAGCGCGATCCGCGCTGCCCAGTCTCGATGTCGTACTCGAGATTGCTATAACCTTCCGCGACGTGACCGATAGCGCGGATCGCTACGTCGGCGAGCGGTGCGCGTCCGAGATTGGTGTGGAGCACCACACCCGTGGCGTTGATCACGCGCCTGAGCGATGGGCGGGTGGCATCACGCACGGCCGACGCGATCGTCTCGACCCATTGCTCATCCGTCGGCTGCGCACCCCCAGCTGTCCGCGCGGCCTCGACCGCGCTTCGGACTGCATCGACGACGACTCTTCTCGGGTGCTGCTCGAGGAGCCATTTCACCCCCGACGTCTCGAGCAGCGTGTTGACGCTGGGCAGATCGCGCCGCTGGTCCTTCATTTCTTGACCGGTGGCGGTGTCGGTGGAGGCACGGCGGCCGGCTTGACGGCGGGCACAACCTTTGGCGGGGGCGCGGGCGCGGGCGGCGTGTAAGGGCGCTCGCTGTTGCCCGTTCGTCCGAGCAATCCGCGAATGCCTATCGCGCGCACGTGGTACGCGAGCTTTGGCGTGAGCGGATGTTGCAGCTTGATTGTCGCATCGTTGATCGGCAGAGGGCGCGGCATCACGGGTTTCGCGACGAGCGAAGTGTCGCGACGACCCGCAGCCGGAGCGCGCCCTCGGGCTGGAACGGCGGCGGCCGGCCTTGGCGCAGCGCCGGGGTTTACGCCGGCGGCTGGATTTATCCCGGCGGCTGGATTCACACTGGTGACAGTATCCTTGGGGGTCGGACCCGCGCTCACGATCGGAACCGGCGACGAGTCGGGCGCGATTACAGCAAAGTTGGCAGCGGTGAGCTTCTGCGCCGGATCCACGGGCTTGTCGAAGGACACTTGCAGCGTCAGCGAATCCACTGCCCTCACGTCACGAATCCTCGGCGGCACCGTGTCGTGCGTAAAGATCACGAGATCAGTGCGCACGCTGTCCGCCAGACTGATAGAGAGGCTGTCCCACGGCTCGCTCGGATCGATTGTCAGATTCCTGTTGCGATCGAGATAGGCGCGCACCGTGTAGCGCGCGGGCGGGACATGCTCGATGACGAACGCGCCGTTTGAATCGGCGAGCGCCACGTAAGGGTGAAGAGTATCAGGCGGAACGTACGATTCGATCAGGGCGCCATTGGCAGGAGAGCCCGACACCCAATCGAATACGTGGCCGGCGATCGTTGTCCGCGGGATCGTCGTCCCCGTCGAAAAGAAGGTCGTCGCTCCGGTGTTGCGGACATTTCCCCGAAGGTCGGCCAGACCCTTCATCATGATCACAGTGTAGGGCGTATTGGCGCGCCAGCCGTGCGCTGGCTTGACTCCGATTGCATCGCGATGCCAGGACGCATCCGGAACGCCGTCGCGAGGAGAGATCAGGAATAGGTCGCCCAGAGTCGTCGCGGCGGGAGGGCGCTCGGACACGACCTCGTCGAAGCGGAACAATACTTCCTTCGGCTTGACGCCGACCGCACCCGAGTCTGGATTGATCGCGACGATCTGGGGCGCGGCAACATCGGGTGGTCCACCGGGCGGCATGCCGGGAGAAGCGCACGCCGACGCGAGCAGTGCGACGGGTATCAGCCGCCGCAAAGCGCTTTCACTTTTTCAGCGAGCTGCTCGCGTCGCTCGATCCATTCCTCTTCCTTCTTTCGCTCGCCTGCGACAACGGCGGCCGGTGCCCTGCTCGTGAATCCCGGATTGCGGAGACGCTTCGATAGCGCTTCGAGCTGAACCTCCAGCTGTGCCAGCTCCGCGCGTAGCTTGCCACATTCCTTGGTGAGATCGACGAGTCCACCGAGCGGAACGATGACCTCGCTGCCGTCGGAGAGAACCGAATGGGCCGCGCCCGCACCGGCTGACTCTCCGCCCACTTTTACCACGGTGCGCGTGAGCCGGCCCATCAGTGAGGCGTGCTCAGTGAACAGCCCGCTGTTTGCACGCGATTGGACGATCACGTCAATCGACTTCCCAGGAGGGATCGCGTAGTCGGAGCGGATCTGCCGGACAGCCTTCACCGCGTCGCGCACGAGGTCAAAGCGCGCCATGTCATCGGTCGCCGACACCGAGCGGGGATGCGGGAGGGGCCACGGCGCGATCGCCAGGAATTCGCAACGGTCGGCGGCTACCGGGAAGGGCAGCCTCTGCCAGAGCGTCTCCGTAATGAACGGCATGATCGGATGGAGAAGTCGAAGGGCGTAGTCAAAAACGTGCGTGAGGACAGCACGCGCTACTTCGCTGTCGCCACCCCGGGTAGCGATGCGTCCCTTGGTAATCTCCAGGTACCAGTCGGCGACGTCGCCCCAGACGAAAGCGCGCGCGGACTCCGCGAATTCACTTAGGCGAAGCCCGGAATAGCGCTCTTTCGGCGGCCAATGTCCTTTCTCGGGCCGCGCCGGGCCGAGCATCGCGTCGCACTCGAGAATTGTGGCGTTGAGGCGTCCGAGAATCCATCGGTCGGCCAGGGTGAGCTCGTTGTCGCGCAGCTCGTCCACACTCCTCACTGGCGAAGTGCCGACGTTGGCGAGCAGAAATCGGCCAATGTTCCAAAGCTTGGTCGCGAAGTTCCGGCCCGGAGCAAACGAGCGCTCCAGGTCACGATGGTCGAGCATCAAATCCGCGCCCATGCCCATGCCGGCGATCACAGTATAACGGAGCGCATCCGCGCCGTATTTTTCGACGACATCAAGCGGATCGATGCCATTCCCGAGTGACTTCGACATCTTGACGTGATTCATGTCGCGCACCGTCCCGTGGAGATAGACGGTATGGAACGGTGCCGCGCCCATGAAAGCGTAGCCCGCCATGATCATCCGCGACACCCAGAAGAAAAGAATCTCCGGCGCCGTGATGAGATCGTCGGTCGGATAAAACGCCGCCAACGCCGCGGAGCTCTTGTCGGGCCACCCGAGCGTCGAGATGGGAAAGAGCCACGACGAGAACCAGGTGTCGAGCACGTCCTCGTCCTGCCGGACCGCGCCACCGCATTTGTCGCAGGCGACGACATCGGTGCGACTGACGATCTGCCTCTCGCATTTATCGCAGTACCAGACGGGAATGCGGTGGCCCCACCAGAGCTGACGCGAGATGTTCCAGTCGCGAATGTTCTCGAGCCAGTTGATGTAGACTGCCTCCCATTTCTCGGGCAGAATGCGGATCGTCCCGTCATGCACGGCCTCGAGGGCCGGCTTCGCGAGCGGCTGCATTTTCACGAACCACTGATCGGACAGACGCGGCTCGACAACCGTGTCGCAACGATAGCAGTGGCGAACGGCGTGCTGGTGTGGCTCGACTTTGACCAACTGGCGGGAATTCTCGAGTGACCTGACGATCCGCTCACGCGCCTCGAATCTGTCCGCGCCGAGAAGCTTGGGCGGCACGCGTGAACCCGCGTCGGTGCCGTTTGCCATCGTACCATCGGGCGCCATGATCACCGGCATCGGCAACTTGTGCCGCATGCCGACCTCGAAATCGTTCGGATCGTGCGCCGGCGTGATCTTGACGACGCCGGTTCCAAATGCGGGATCGACATATGTGTCGCCGATGATCGGAATCTCGATGCCGGCGATCGGAAGCAGGACCGACTTGCCGATCAGCGCCTTGTAGCGCTCGTCATCGGGGTGAACGGCGACGGCGACATCGCCCAGCATCGTCTCGGGACGCGTGGTCGCGACGGTGAGACGCGCATTGTCCTTCGCACCGACGATGGGATAGGCGATATGGTAAAGGCTACCATTCTCTTCGCCGTGCTGGGCCTCTTCGTCGCTCAATGCGGTGAGGCAGCGCGGGCACCAGTGGATGACCCGGTGGCCGCGGTAGATGAGCCCCCGCTCGTGGAGCTGGACGAAAGCTTCCCTGACAGCGTGCGACAGCTGGGGAGAAAGAGTGTACGCCGTCCGGTTCCAGTCGGCCGAGGCGCCGATCGCGCGCAGCTGGCGGAGAATTTCGCCGCCCGTCTCCTCGACGAAGGCAACGGTGCGTTCAGTGAATGCAGACCTACCCAGATCGAACTTGGTCTTGCCCTCGGCCGCGAGCTGTTTCTCGATGATGTTCTGGGTGGCGATCCCGGCGTGGTCGGTGCCCGGAACCCAGAGCGTTTCATCCCCGATCATGCGGCGCCAGCGGATGATCACGTCCTGGACGGTGTTGTTGAGTCCGTGCCCCATGTGCAGCACGGCTGTCACATTGGGTGGGGGCATCACGATCACGAACGGGTCGCGGTCGCCACCGTTGCGCCGGCTGCGCTTCTCTTCGGCCGAAAAAATCCCGGCCTCGATCCAGCGCTCGTAGATGGCGCGCTCGGTCTGGCCGGGGTCGTACTGCGCCGGCAAGTCGTGAAGCTGCTGTGTTGTGCTCATCTCCGGCGCAAGTTAACGGGCGCCATTTTCGCGGGTAAGACCGCGCGTCTTACCCGCGAAGAGCTTGCCTGGTGCCGCTACGCGCCGGTTCTGGGGCGCGTGCCGTTGCCGGGCGCATGCTCGGGGTCAGCGACGTGATCGGCTTTTGGAACTCCGCTCGGCGCCACCGGGGAGCCGTCGGTGCGACCGCCGCGCGCCTTCTTGGTCGATTTCCGGCGCGCAGCTGCCTCGGGGATCTCGTCAGCGGCGGCCAAGAAGGCTTTGTCTTCCGAGAGTGACCGGTCTTCGAGCTCGGTGCGCGGATCGGCGTGCCGGTCGATCTCCTCGGAATTGCCCTGCCGGCGGCGGCCAGTGCCGACCTGCTGCCCATCCCAGTGGCGCTCCGTGAACGGAGGATCGCCATCTTCATAGTGATGCGCCGCGTCTTCGAAGAGATCTTCATCGGTGCGGATGGTGAGCCGGTTCACGACCGTGGCCACCCCGGGAGTCCCACGGGCCACGACGACCGCCTGGTGAGCTTCCTCTTCCGAGTTCACCGTGCCGGTGAGCTCGATGATGCCGTCTTCCACGGCGCCGATGTCGATCGCGCGCTCGCTCAGCGTTGGATCGTTCTTGAAAGCCTCGAGAACTCTCTCCTCCAGCGCCTCGGCGCCGTTGAGCGATGCCTTGGGGGTGTCGATGTCTTCGTCGAAGTCGGGGTCGAACTCATCCTCGTCGAGCCCCTCGTGGTCGAACTTCTCTTCTTCCCCCGCGGTACCGCCTCCGAATGTGTCCTTGATTCTGTCAGTCAAGCCCTTGAATCCTCCGAATCGCTCCGCCATGAGAACGCCCGCCGCAAAGCCGGCCGCGGCTCCGATCGCGATGAAGATCGCATTGCGGGAAGAAGACTCTTCCTCTTCTTCCTGGTAGATGTACGGCGGCTCGTTTCGAAAGCGGAAGGGCGACATAGCGTGATGGCCTGTGGCGAAGGGTATCTGCAAACGATAGCTTAACGGGGAGCAAAATAAAGGCCATCCGCAGTACTCGAAATCATACCGAGAAAATGTTGACGCTGAGGCTCCCCGACGGCGCCACCCGCGAAGCTCCCGAAGGCGCCCTGCCGCGCGACATCGTCGCATCCATAGGACCACGGCTGCTCCGGGACGCGATCGCGGTACAGGTGGACGGCGAAATCATCGATCTGAACACTCCGCTCCGGAAGGGCGGGCAGTTCCGGGTTCTTACCGAGAAGGACCCCGAATCTCTCGCTGTGCTCCGGCATTCGGGCGCTCACATCCTGGCCACAGCAGTTCGCCGGCTCCGGCCAGACGCTAAAATCGGCTTCGGCCCCGCCATCGAGGACGGGTTCTACTACGATTTTGAGGTCGCGCAGCCGTTCACCCCGGAAGACCTCGAGAAATTCGAGTCCGAGATGAGGAAGGTGATCGCGGAGAAGCATCCCTTTGTCCGCGAGGAGGTTTCCCAGCCCGAGGCACGGAAACGCTTCTCCGACGACCCCCTCAAGCTCGAGCGGCTCGGCGAATTCCCGGACGGCGAGATCATTTCGACCTACACCGACGGGCAGTTCATAGATCTGTGCAAGGGGCCGCACGTCCCCGATACGTCGTATCTCAAGAACTTCAAGCTGTTGCACACCGCCGGCGCGTACTGGCGTGGCGATGAGCATCGGCAGATGCTTCAGCGCATCTACGCCACGGCGTTCTGGAAGAAGGAAGATCTCGAGGCGCACCTGCATCAGCTGGAGGAGGCGAAGCGACGGGATCACCGCGTGCTGGCGCAACAGCTCGATCTCTACTCGACCGATCCCCGGGTCGGACCGGGTCTCATTCTCTGGCACCCGCGGGGCTCGATAATCCGCAACGAGATCGAGGAATACGAGAAGGCACTGATTCTTCGGCACGGGTATGATCTCGTCTTCACTCCGCACATCATGAGCGAGAAGCTGTTCCAGATCTCCGGGCACCTGGAGAATTTCAAGGAGAACATGTTCGGCTCGATGGATGTCGAGGGCGCAGGATATCGTCCCAAGCCGATGAACTGTCCGGGGCACATCTGCATCTATCAGTCGCACCCGCGGTCGTATCGCGACCTGCCGATCCGGTACGCCGAGTTCGGCGCGGTGTACCGGTACGAGCGGAGCGGGGTGCTGCACGGGATGATGCGCGTCCGCGGCTTCACGCAGGACGATGCGCACATCTTCTGCACGCCCGAGCAGATTCCGTCGGAGATCGAGCGGTTGCTCGACCTGTGCGACGAGATGCTCAAGACGTTCGGCTATCCGTACACGATCGAGCTCGCAACTCGTCCCGACAAAGCGCTCGGAAGCGCCGAGCAGTGGAAGGAGGGGGAGAAAACTCTCGCCGACGTACTCAACAAGCGCGGCCAGGCGTTCACCTACGACGCGGGCGGCGGCGCGTTCTATGGGCCGAAGCTCGACTTCAAGCTGATTGACGCAATCGGACGAAAGTGGCAGGGTCCGACCGTTCAGCTCGACTTCAACCTCCCCGAGAGGTTCGGGCTCGAGTATACGGGCGCCGACAACACGCCTCATCGTCCGATCATGCTTCACCGCGTTCTCGTTGGCTCGATGGAGCGGTTCGTCGGCGGACTGATCGAGCACTTCGCTGGCGCATTCCCGCTCTGGCTAGCGCCGGAGCAGGTGCGCGTCATTCCGATCGCCGACGAGCTGAAGACATTTGCGCAGTCGGTGGTCGAGCGTCTCAAGGCGTGCGGCGTTCGCGTCCATCTCGACGATCGCTCGGACACGCTGAACTACCGGATCCGCGAAGGCGAGATGCTGAAGATCCCCTACATGGCTGTTGTCGGAAAGCGTGAAGCCGAGGCGGATTCGATCGCGCTCAGAGTGCGCGGGGCGGGGAAGAAGCAGGAGATCATCACCGTCGCAGATTTCGCCGCGCGTCTCGAAGACGAGTTGGCGACGAGGGCGCTCAAGCAGTAACAGCTCCCAGAAGCCGCAGCCATCAACGCGCATCGGGTTTTGCGCGCGAACCCACACTGAGGCATCACATGCGTCGCACTTCCATTGCTTTCTTCGCCGCGCTTTCCTTCACGGGGGCTTCTCAGGTTTTCGCCCAGCAGACCACGGTTCTGCGTGCCGCTCGGCTGATCGACGGCACCGGGGCGCCAACTGTGACGAACGCCGCAATCGTAGTGACAGATGATCGCATTGTCGCTGTCGGTCCTGCCGCGACCGTCGCCGTTCCCGCGGGCGCCCGCGTGGTCGATCTCGGTGACGTCACTCTCCTCCCTGGATTCATCGACGCGCATACGCACATCACCGGCCGGACGCTCGGCGATCCCATGGCGGATCTCGCGGTGGTCAAGGACTACGCGTCGTACGGCGCAATCGTCGGCGTGGCGAACGCACGCAGCACGTTGATGGCGGGATTCACCACCATCCGTGTCGTGGGCTCTCCCAACTTCGACGACATGGCGCTCCGCCAGGCGATCACCGATGGCCGCGTGCCCGGCCCTCGAATGGAGAACGCCGGACACGCGATCGGTATCACGGGCGGACACTGCGATGAGAACGGCTTCAGGCCGGGTTTGATCCAACTGGGTCCTGGCGATGGAGTCGCGGACGGGCCCGAGCAGGTTCGGCAAGCGGTTCGCTACCAGGTCAAAGCCGGCGCCGATGTCATCAAGATGTGCGCGACGGGCGGCGTGCTGTCAGAGGGAGACGCGGTCGGCGCGACGCAGTACACCTACGAGGAGGCGAAGGCACTCGTCGACGAAGCGACCAAGCTCGGGCGGAAAGTAGCCGCCCACGCCCACGGCACCGAGGGAATCAAGATCGCCGTGCGCGCGGGAGTGTCTTCGATCGAGCACGGCTCCTTCCTCGACGAAGAAGGTGCGCGGATGATGGCTCAGCGCGGCACCTTCCTCGTTCCGACGATGATGGCCGGCGAGGCGGTCGAGCGTTTTGCGAAAAACGGAGTCCTCAAGGGACTGCGCGCCGAGAAGGCGCTCGCGGCTGGAGCAGCGATGAGAAAGGCGACGAAAATCGCCGTAGCGAATCACGTGCAGATCGCGCTTGGCACCGACGCTGGGGTGATTCCGCACGGCACGAACGCGCGCGAGTTCGGCCTGTTGGTCGAGTGGGGTGGACTGACTCCGATGGCTGCGCTCAACGCCGGCACGTTGAATGGGGCGAAGCTGCTCGGCTGGGACACGAAGGTCGGCTCACTCGCGGCGGGAAAGCTCGCCGACATTGTTGCCGTTCCGGGCGATCCCCTCGCGGACATTCACGTTACGGAGCGAGTGAGCTTCGTGATGAAGGGCGGAGTGGTTTACAAAGGGCCAGGGAGCGTGAACTGAAACTACAACTGCTAACAGAACGAGAGGTCAGCTCAGGCTGACCTCTCGTTCAGTTGCAGCTAAGATTCAGTTGCAGTTAAGAGTCAGTTGCAGTTAAGAGTTCCCCGCACTAGGCCTTCCCCCCAGCCGCGACCTCTGCGATTTCGTCGCTCTTGTCCTCCGTCTGTCGAAGCATGCGGCGGAGAACCTTCCCGATCTCCGTCTTGGGCAGGTCGGCCACGAACTCGTACTTCGCCGGAATCTTGTAGGGCGCGAGCCGATCGCGGCAGTACAACTTCAGGTCGGCGGGAGTCAGCGCGCAATCCGCTCGAAGGACGACCCACGCCTTCACGACTTCACCGCGCATATTGTCCGGCAGGCCGACAACTCCCACATCGGCCACGGCGGGGTGTGTGGAAATGACTTCCTCGATCTCGCGCGGCCACACCTGGAAGCCGCAAGTCTTGATCAGATCTTTTTTGCGGTCGACGATGAACAGGTATCCGTCTTCGTCGAGGTATCCGAGGTCGCCGGTGTAGAGCCGGCGCTCGCCACGCTCATTGGTGCGAAGCATCTCCCTCGTCTCGTCGGGCTTCTGCCAGTAACCACGCATCAGCTGCGGGGCGCTCATCACGATCTCGCCCACCTCTCCCTCCGGAACCGGCGTGTGCCCGTCGTCCGAGTCGAGTATTTCAATGCGGACATCGGGCAGCGGCATTCCCACCGAGCCGATTTTCTTCTTCCCCAGGACGGGGTTCGCGACGACGGCCATCTGCGCCTCGGTGAGCGAATAACCTTCCACGATTACTCCGCCCGTCAGCTCCTCGAATCGTTTCTTCGTCTCCGCCATGAGCGGCGCCGCGCCCGAGAAACACAGCTTGATCGAGCGGAAGTCCACCTTCCCTTCGCGGGCCATCGCGTGATTCATGATTCCGTTGAGCAGCGTCGGTACTGTGCAGATGAAGGCCGGCTTGAGCTCATTTATCTCCTTCAACACGTCGCGCAAATCGCGTGGGTTTGGAATGAGCGCGATCGGATTGTGATTGACGAAGGCGAGGCTCTGGACCCCGATGTTCCCATACACGTGGAACAGCGGAAGCGGTAGCATGATCTTGTCCGTCCACTCATTCATTGCGGGACGGAGCCAGACCCGAAGCTGATGTCCCGCGACAACCATTCCCCGGTGCGATCCGGTCACCCCCTTCGGGGTACCTGTCGTGCCGCCGCTCATCAGAATGACCGCCGGATCATCAAGGCTTGTTTCGGCGACCGGTGGCGCGGAGCGTCGGAATCGTCGCAGCAGTCCCCCGAAACGAAAATCCCCCGCGACGACATTGATGCGCTCGCCTTCCTTCTTTTCCTTGAGCAGAGTGTAGGCGAAGCGAAGCGTCCATGGCAGGTATTCCTTGATGCCGGTGGCGATGACCCGCTTCACGGACGTCCGCGATTGGATGTTCTTCACCTTCCCGTAAAAGCGATTGAGCACGACCACCGTCTCCGCGCCCGTTGTCTGAAGGGCGTCTTCCATCTCGCGCTCGCTGTAGGTCGGATTGAAGGGACATACGATCGCGCCCACCTTCCACGCGGCGAACTCGGCGATCAGGAATTGCGGACAGTTGGGAAGACAAATGCCGACCCGGTCGCCACGCTTTACTCCCATCTCGCGGAGCGCCGCGCCGAGCGCATTGCTCTGCTCTTCGACTCCCCTGTACGTAGTCGTCGAGCCCTTGAACAGCAGGGCAGGACGGTCGGGCCATCGGCCGGCAGACTCGCGTAGGTAGTCAGTGAGGCTTCGGCTGGGATACGGCTCCAGCGTCGACGGAACTCCGTCGTCATAGTTCGCGAGCCATTTGGGTGCGGTCATTGCAGCCTCCATTGCTCTTCAGCTACTCTTTCTGTCGCGGGAGCGAATCCGTGCGGCAGCTCCGGGCATTACTGATCTAAAGGATGCCGCAATCTGAATCGACGCGCTGTACGTAGACCTACGTAGCGGTGCAGAGTTGCGCAAGAATTCGGACGTTTACATGGCGGACACCTTCATGACTGGCGTAACCGGACTCCACCACGTCACCTGCATCGCCGGCGATGCGCAGGACAACGTCGATTTCTACTCGGGCGTGCTCGGCATGCGCCTGGTCAAGAAGAGCGTCAACCAGGACTCGCCCGGAACCTATCACCTCTTCTACGCCGACGGGGAAGGCCACCCCGGAACCGACATCACCTTCTTCCCCTGGCCGGAGATGCCCGGCGCCAAGCCGGGCGTGGGGCTGGCGATGGAAGTCTCGCTCGCCGTTCCGCTGGGCAGCGTCGACTACTGGGGAGAGCGGTTGGCGGAGCACCATCTCGCTGTCGGCGAGATCGAGACCAGACGTGGAACCTCGGCGCTCCCATTCACCGATCCCCACGGTCTACCTCTCGTGTTGCACGAAACGGGGGACCAGCGCGACTTCACTCCTTGGCGGGAGAGCCCGGTTGCGGTAGAAAAGCAGATCCGCGGACTCCACTCCGTTCGCTTGTGGGAGCGCGACCTCGCGGCCACCTCGAGCTTTCTCACCGGCGTTCTCGGATTCGTGGACATTGGTGCGGAGGACGAGTGGCTCGGTTTCGCGATCGGGGGAGGCGGATCGGGCCGCTATCTCGAGATTCGCGAAATTCCAGACGCCGATCGCGGAAGGTGGGGAACTGGCGGAGTGCACCACGTCGCCTGGCGCGTGCCGGACGACAAGGCAGAGCTGGAAATGCGCGAGCGGATTGATCGCGCGCGCCGGCATCCGACCGAAGTGATCGATCGGTTCTGGTTCAAGTCAGTCTACTTTCTCGAGCCGGGCGGCGTCCTTTTCGAGATTGCCACCGACGGACCAGGCTTCGCCGTAGATGAAGACCCGGCATCGCTCGGTGAGCACCTCGTGCTCCCTCCCTGGCTGGAACCGCAGCGCGGCGAGATCGAGGCAGCCCTCCCCCCGATCAAGCCGCCGGCGGAATCAGGCGCGCGGCTGTAGCTGGCTCTCCGACGCGCGAGCCGAAGGTTGGCTCGCGCTTCTGTTTTTCCAACGTCTAAGCGCCGGGACTTCCTTCGCGAACCGCCGCGCGAGAAATCCCGGGAAGTGCATCGACCGGAGCTTCCCCTCGACCAGCGCCGTCAATTCTTCGGCGGTGATGTTCGGCTGGGTGGACACGGTCAACCTCCTACTTGGCGCGGGTACCAGTCGTGGTCAGCACGAGAACAGAATCCGCCGTCTTCACTTTGTAGTGAGCGGTATTGTTTCCAACGAGGTTGCCGCCCTGCAGACGCAGAGCACCATTCGTCATTACCTGGACTCCTTTGCGGCGAACACTCTGATACGGCCCGGCCTCGAGCATGAGGCTGTCGCCGCTGACGACGACTCGCTCGGCGATCGCCGCGCGCCCGGGGAACTTGATCGTCCAGCCGGACGTGGTTCCCGTGGCGGTGAGGACGAACGTCGTAGGAGTCGTGTCGCCAGTGGTAGGCACAGATCGCATGTCCCACTTGCCGGCTACGTCCGCCAGGTTGACAGGCGCCGGAGCCACGGCGGTGGTGGTGGCGGTGGAAGTCGTCGAGGAGGCCATTGCGCTCGTGGTGTCTACCGCGGCGTTGTCCTTCTTAGCGCATCCGGCGAGGACCGCTGCGGAGCAGCAGATCGCGATGCGGGTGGTACGGTGCAGCGTCAACATAAACCCCCCAATTCAGGTGACGGACGGCCTTCGCTCGGCATCGTGCCGAGCCAAACGAACGTACGGCCCACATGGTTCGGCGGCAAGATACCTGGCTCTCAGGTGCGCTGTCCCTGCGCCCGCCTTCTTTTTCGCGCGAATGCCCAGACGCCGAGACCCGCGATCAGGATGCCCAGAATGGTCCAGCCGACGGGACCGAGGAACTGGTGAATTCTCGTAAAGTTCGCGCCGAGTATTCTGCCCGCCAAGGCAAGCACCGTGCACCAGACGACCGTACCGATGAAATTCGCGACCAGGAAGAGGCCGAGATTCATGCGCGCGACTCCAGCCGGGATGGATATCAGTCCGCGTACTCCCGGCACCATCTGGGCGATGATCACGTCGACGAAGCTGTTGCCGGAGAAGCGGGCCGTCGCGCGCTCCAGATCCTTCCCGCGAAGTAGCGTCCACCGGCCGTACCGCTCCAGCCATTTCTCGGGCCGCGCTTCGCCAAGCGCCCGGCCGGCGTAGTACAAGGGAACGCCGCCGAGCACCGAGCCAATGGTCCCGGCGATGATGACGCCGAATAGACTGAGCCGGCCATTTGCTGTCTCGAATCCGGCCAGCGGCATGATCAGTTCTGACGGGAGCGGCAGGAAAATGTTCTCGATCGCCATGAGGATGGCGACCCCCGAGTAATTCAGGGCACCGACTAGATAGGAGATCCAATGAAGCATGAAGGGTCCAACGTCTCTCTACATCTAAAGCATGAAGGGTCCAACGTTTCTCTACATCTAAAGCATGAAGGGTCCGGCGTCTCTCTACATCGAGAACGACGCGTCGTGAGATGGGCGGAGCAATCCCTCGGCCACTCACCGCATGCGCTGCGCGCGGTGGTTCGCGACCTCGCACCGACGATGGTTCGAAGGAGCTAGTTGTTGCGGACGCCCCTGAGCGCTGAGCGCAGCTCATTCGTGATGAGATTGGAAGCGGAATCCATCAGCTGATTGAGAGCTCCCTGGAAATCGGCGACGCTGACGCTCCCGAGAGTGCTCGCGGTGATGACGGATCCGGGGATCGGGCTCGAGCTCTGGACGTACGGGGTCAGGCGATCGCGTCCGTGAATTTTGACGTTCCAGATCTCGCGACCAGTGCGACGATCGAGCAGCACTGCCTCGGCGAAGGTGAACAGATAGGCCGCTTCGTCAGCCTTCGCGTTGATGCCGAATCGCTCCATTCGGACTTCCAGCAGGTAGTCGGCCTGGCTCTCGTCCGTGACCGGACGTGTGCCGAGGTATCTGCTGGCGCGCTCGAGCGTGCGCTGAGCAAGAACGGCGGGAATATCGATGCGCGCGGCGGCACTATCGAGACGCGCGTACGCACGACGTCCTTCGCGCTCGCGCGCGACATCGGCGCCGGCTCTCACGACGGCTTGGATCGGGTTCTGTGAATTGCCGAGATCGTAGTAGCTCGTGAGCAGCTCGGGAGAGGGCGGCGCAATGTAGACCACCGCGAGCGTCCGGCTGGCAAAGGGATACTCGGCGAGGTGGTGTCCGCCTCCGCAGGCGGGGAGCGTTGCCACGATCGAGCACACGACGGCGAGCACACGCGCTCTGTAGCGGTTGGAGCGCAGCGAAGACGTATTCATTTGATTGTCCCGTTCAGGTAGATGCGAGCAGCGGCGGCCACGATGGGCCGCCGCTTTACTCACTACCTAGACGACAGGCGGGCGCGAGAGTTACGCCCGGCGTTGCTACTTTCCCGAACCCTTGTAGATGACCTTCCAGATTCGTCCGCCCTTGTCGTCGGTGATGTAAAGGGCGCCGTCGGGTCCCTGTGTAACGCCAGCCGGGCGGTGCGCCGCCTTGTCATTGGCATCAGGCCCGAGAGGGCCCCCGGCGAAGCCATCGGCAAAGACCTCGTACTTGGCTGGATCGGCCGGCTTTCCCGCGGTAAAGGGAACGAACGCGACGTTGTATCCCTGCTGCGGTCCGGGCGCGCGGTTCCAGGAGCCGTGGAAGGCGATAAAAGCGCCACCCTTGTAGTGGGCAGGGAACAACGAGCCGGAATAGAATACCAGTCCGTCGGGCGCCCAGTGCGCTGGGAAGTATGTTTCCGGTCCCTTCTTCGTCGCGCAATCCCCGACGGCCTTGCCGCCGTCGCCGCCATACTCGGGCGCGAGCACCAGCTTGGCCTGCTGGTTATCGAAATAGCAGGTCGGCCATCCATAGTCGCCGCCCTGCTCGATCTTCAACAGCTCTTCGGCGGGCAGATTCTGGCCTTGATCGGCGGTGTACAGCTTCGGCCAAATGTCAAAGAGCTGGTCGCGCCCGTGCTGGGTGGAGTAGAGCTGCCCACCGGGATCGAAGGCGATGCCGACCGCGTTCCGAATGCCCGTGGCGTACCTCTCCGCCGGCGAGAACTTCTGGTTCGTCTTGTTCGCGTCATAACGCCAGATCCCGCCACGCGTCCGAAGCTCGGTGCACGGCTTGTGGCCGGGAGACTCGAGAACGCGATTCTTGAACTGACACGCGTTGGTCGCGGTGCCGACGTCCATGTAGATGTTGCCCGTCGCGTCGATCACGAACGGATGCATCGGATGATCGCCGTTGAACGGAAGACCGCTGACAATTGTCTCCGAAGTAGCGGATGTCGGAGTCATGCTGTCGGTCGAGATCGCGTAGCGCACGATCCTCTTCGCGGTCGTGTCGCCCTCTTCGGCGTAGAGTGCTCCATTGTAGAGGCCAATGCCGGTGCCTCCGCCATTCTTTTTCTGGGCGTCGGGACCGAACCGCTTGATGATGTCGGCCTTTCCATCGTTGTTCGTATCGCGTAGCGCGACCAGGAAGCCGCCGGGATGTGTCGGGCCCGTATAGTACGGCCCGCTCCAGGTGTTGACGTAAACGTCGCCGTTCGGGGCAACAACTATGTGCCTCACGTGCCCGATCGTGTCGGCAAACACGGTCGCGCAGAAGCCAGGGGGCAATGTGATACCGCCGTTGTCACCCGCACATGTGGAAGCGTTCGCGTTTTGGGTGCTGCTGGCGACGGTAGAGTCGCCAGATTTCGTCCCCTCTGTTTTGACGCACCCAATCGGCGCGATGAGTGCCGCGGCGAGAGCCAGCGACTGAAAAGGACCACGAAGCCCGGGCACCAACTTCCTGCCGTAAATCATGTCGACTTCTCCGGTGAGAGCCTCAAATTCCAGCGTAAAGGAGCATCCGGACGCGTCAGCGTTTGTTTGGCATGCGGCGCCCGCTCACTGGCCCGAGATCTATCATGAGGGCGATCACGAGTCCGGCAATCGGCCAGAAGGTCCAGTGCCCGCCGAACCAGTTATGGACGGCTGAATACCAGAGGAGAGTCGTGGGCAGGAAGACGAAGCCAATGATCGGCCACAGTAGATTGTCGAACACGCCGCGGTACCAGTGGGTGAAGAACCAGAGCAGCGCGACCACGAGTCGCGGAGCGGCCAGGGCCATCAGAGTCATGATGCAGGGCATCGGTCAGGATTCCTCGCGCGCTCGGCGCTTCGAAGTGGAGGATGCAGAAGTGTCGATGATCCCTATTCTTGGTTTTGCCGCGTCGAGCTCGCTCCATGCCTGCTCGTTTTTCACGGACATACCACCCGCATTGTTCGTGCGAGCCGAGCCGGCCAGCCAGACGAGCCAGAGGAAAAGCGGCGGTACAGCAACGAGCAGCGCCAGCGTCGGAAGGAGAGTCTCATCACGGATGTCGGAGGTTCGTCATCTGTCTGCTGAAAAATACGATTGGTTGCGGGCGGGTGTTGCGCCTCCCGGCTATCTGGGCAGCGCCGGCGTCTCGCGCCGATCCGCGAGCAGCTTGGCGGAGAAGCGTTGCGCCTCGGCAATGCGCTCGACCTCGACGGCTATGGCATCTACGGACTGCTGAAGCTGGTCGAAGCGCTGCTCCATCTGGAAAACGTTCGGCAGCTCGCGCTGTGGCGCCTTCTTCTGGACTCCCCGAACGAGCCACACCGTGATGCCGGAGAGGGACGCTACCATGCCCACGATGATGACCGCGACTACAGCAAAGTTTGCAACATCAGGATCCATGGCGGACTCGGCAAAAGTTTGTCAGGATTTCCAACGTAGAATACCCTACGGAGCGCGCCCACACGGGTTTCCATGAGCCGATTCAAATTACTGAAGTCATGATCAAGCCGCGCGGCTACGACGCCATCGTCGTGGGACTGGGCGCCATGGGGAGCGCGACGCTGTTCCATCTCGCGCGCCGTGGTCTCCGAGTTCTGGGACTCGAGCAGTTCTCGGAGGGGCACCAGCTCGGCTCCTCTCACGGCGACAGCCGCATCATTCGCGAGACGTACTTCGAGCATCCTCTGTATGTGCCACTGGTCCGGCGGGCGCACGAACTGTGGCGCGAGCTGGAGGAGACGAGCGAAGCATCTCTGATGAGGATCACGGGCGGGCTCATGATCGGCCCGAGCGAGGGAACGGTGGTTACCGGCACGTTGCGAAGCGCGCGCGAGCACAATCTCGCGCACGAAGTTCTGACCGCGGCGCAGGTCCACGAGAGATTTCCGGCATTCGAGCCCGCATCAAACCTGGTGGCGGTGCTAGACCCACGAGCGGGCTACCTGGATCCGGAGGCATGCAACAAGGCGCATCTCGGCGCCGCGCGAGCCGCAGGCGCGGAGACGCGCTTCGACGAGCCTGTGCTCGAATGGAATCCGGACGGCGAAGGAGTTCGAGTACGAACTGGTGCCGGTGCTTACACCGCGAATCGCCTGGTGCTCGCCGCGGGAGCGTGGACCGCCGGATTTGCGCGCGACCTTGGGCTGCCGCTCACGGTCGAGCGTCAGTCGGTATTCTGGCTCGAGCCCGGCGGACCGCCTGACAGGTACGAAGCGGAGCGTTTTCCCATTTACGCGTACGAATACAAAGCGGGCCACATCTGCTACGGCTTCCCTCGACTTCCACGCGGAGTGAAGGCCTCCGTGATGCACTCAGGAGACACGTCGCGCGATGCCGACAACGTCGAGCGCACAGTGAGTGGCGACGAAGTGAAGCCGCTCCGCGCCGCGTTGCGTCCGGTACTACCCGATCTGGCGGAGGCGCCCGTTCGAGATCGCGGCGTCTGCCTGTTCACCAACACGCCGGATCACGATTTCATCATCGACTTCCATCCGCTCTATCCGCAAGTGCTGATCTCGAGCCCATGCTCGGGGCACGGATTCAAATTCGCGAGCGCGATTGGCGAGCTGCAGGCGGATCTTCTCACCACAGGGAAGTCGGGATTCGACCTCTCCCCATTTCGCATTGACAGATGGCCCACCAACCGGAACTGAGTTGGTGGGCCATCTTACGGGAGACCGCGAATAGCTCAGAACTCGAGTGTCGAGATGTACTTATAATCGGCCTTGGCACTGTCGAGCGGGGTGACGGGATACGACTCCTGCTCGACGTAAAGCACCTTGTCGTCGATGTGATCGATGCTCGCGAACAGCCGCTTGAAGTCGATGACGCCCTTTCCGAGGTCCGTATCGTGCTCCGCTCCGAAAGCCGGAGCGTCTTTGATGTGAAAAAGCCAGTAGCGTGAGCCATAGCGCTTCAGGTAGTCGTACGGATCACCACCGGCCAGCGCGAGGTTTCCGGTGTCGAGCTGGAGGCGCACGTAAGCGGGGTCGGTGCGTTCCACGAGCAAGTCGTAGGGAACGACGCCGTCGATCTTCCTGAAATCGATGGATTCGTCGTGAAACGCGATCCGAATACCGCTCGGGAGCGCGCGGCGTCCCGCCTCATTGAGACGATCGGCCCAGTGGCGGTAGTCATCGAGCGTTGGCTTGTCCGTCGGAAGGCTCGCCAGGACCAGGTACTCGTGGCCAAGGATCTTCGCATTCTCGATCTCCCGATCGAGATTATCGAACGACTCCCCGCCCAGGTGTGTAGATGGCGCACGCAGTCCGAGGCGGTCGAGAACAGCCCGCAATCGCTGCGGCGGCATCCCGAAATTGTTCATCGAGCTGAGGAGCTCGACGTCCTTGTAACCGATCTGTGCGATGTTGGCGAGCGTGCCCTCGAGATCACGCCGCGCGTCGTCGCGCAAGGTGTAAAGCTGAAGCCCAACTCGACGGAGACGGCGAGGTGTAGCCGTCATGCTACCCGCTCTCGGCGCGCAGGCCAGCTGCTGCGTCGCGACCGCGAGGCCGAGAGTCGACAGAAAAGTGCGGCGGTCCATGTGATATCCCCCTATATGCGATCGGCGACGATCGCGGTACCGTAGCAGATAACCTCGGTCACGCCCTGCATCACTTCAGTGGCATCGTACTGGATCCCGATCACCGCGGTCGCGCCAAGCTCGTGGGCGTGCTGCAGCATCACCGCGAAAAGGATATTGTATGTGGCGAACAAATGACAGGCTGACGCACTGGCCGGCGAAAACACCACACCGGGAGACGCCATGACGAAGAGCAACTTCTCGCGACGCGAATTTCTGGAAATGAGCGCGGCGGCGGCAGGAGGATCGGTTGCGGCGAGAAGCGTTCTCCTGAGTCCGGAACCGCTCGACACCGCTACGCGACCGGCGGCTCCCAGCGACACGATTCGTTTCGGCATGATCGGCATAGGCATGCAGGGCTCCGGTCTGCTCGGCACATCGATCACGCTTCCGGGAGTCGAATGTGCCGCGGCGGCTGACCTCTACGATGGTCGGCACACCCTCGCGCGCGAGATCGTCCGCCCCAACCTCCCTGTCACCCGGCGCTATCGGGAGCTTCTGGACAACAAGGACATCGATTGCATCGTGGCGGCGGTCCCCGATCACTGGCACCGGCAGGTTGTGATCGATGCGGTGAGCGCGGGGAAGGACATCTATTGCGAGAAGCCGATGTCGCATAGCGCCGCCGACGGCGTAGCGATGGTGGATGCGGCAAAGAAGAGCGGTCGCATCGTACAGATCGGCTCGCAGCGCGTGAGCTCCCAGGTCTGCGCCAAGGCGAAGGAGATGATCGCGCAGGGAATGCTCGGCGATCTCATGCTGGTGGAAGGTTATATGGGACGCAACGATCCAACCGGAGCCTGGCAGTATCCGCCGCCATTCGATCTCTCGCCGCAGAATCTGGACTGGGATACGTGGCAGGGAAATGTTCCGAAGGTGCCGTTCAATCCGTTGTTCTTCGCGCGCTGGCGCTGCTGGAAGCAATACGGAACTGGGGTCGCGGGCGATCTCCTCGTGCATTTGATCAGCGGAATGATGTTCATGGTGGGGATCAACGAGGCGCCGCGGCAGGCCTCGGCGGTCGGAGGGATCAGGCACTGGAAGGACGGACGCAACATGCCCGACGTCCAGGCGGCCGTGTACTACTTCGGTGATCTTCCGGTCTACATGCGGCTCAATCTTGCCTGCGAGATGCCGGAGACATATCGGATTCAGGGGTCGAAGGGACTACTCGAGGTCACCGGGTCCAGCGTGAGCTTTACCCCGCAGCTGGGGATCAACACTTATCCCAGCTACTACACGGGCAGCTTTCCCCGGGCGATGCGCGAAGAGTACGAGCGCAAATGGCATCAGGAGAACGACGAGAAGCTGGCAAAGCTGGCGGTTCAGGAATCGATCTCATACCGCATGCCCGACTTCGACGATACCAGGCCACATCTCGCGAACTACTTCAACGCCGTGCGCTCACGAAAGCCCGTCGTCGAGGATGTGGTGTTCGGCCATCACGCGGCGCTGGCGTGCCACATGGCGAACGAGTCTTATTTTCGAGGCGGCTCTGTCACGTGGGACGAGGCCTCGAAGACAATCAAGGGATGACAGCTTGCTTAGGCCGGGGGCTCACGGATTCCCGGTAAGGTATTCCCGCAGCCATTGCCCGAGAGCGGCGAATTCCATCTTGCGTCGTTGAATCTGTTCCGGCTTCTCGCCGAGCCAGGCAATGAGCGTGTCGTTGGCCCCGTGGGCCCAGCTCTCCACGATCTTGAGTTCCACTCCGCTGAAGTATTGAGCGGCGTTTCCGCTTTGCCAATCGGCGCGGGTACGTCTCTCGAGGCGAGTCGCCAGCTCCGTCACTTCTGCTCGCTGATCCGCAAAGGCGCGCTTCCACTCGGCGGCGTCGGGGAACGACACCGCCAGCTGTGTGCGTTCGCGCTTGGCTTTTTCCTTTGCCTCCGCGAGAGCCCTTTCGTTGGCGGGAGCCTGTTCAGCAACCCATTCAGGAATACGCTCCAACGCCCGCTCCAATGCTGCTCCGCCCCAGTTGAGCGCGGCAATACCGTCGTCGATCACACCGGGATAGTCGCTCGGAAGCATTGACTGCCGAATTAGGCGGTGCTGCGGTCGCCGGCGGATTGGTCGGAATTTCGGCCGACGCGTCCGAGGAGATAACCCGCGCCAAACAAGACGGCTCCTACCACGAGAGCCCCGACTGCCACCGTAGTCATCGCCGGCAACTGCTGACGAGTTTCTCCGCCCTGCCTGGCGAAAAGTGCGAGGACGACGATCACCGCACCAAACGACATGAAAATCCCGCCAATACCCATCAAACCTGCAGCTAATCCTGAACGCATTGATGCCCTCTGTCGTGTCTGCGTGACCCAGTTGCTAATCGTAGTCGCTACGCTCGCATCGCGTAAGCAGCGCGGTCGAGCTCGAACCGGATCACTCCAGGCTCGGAGCCGCCGTCGATGAGAGTGAAGCCACACTTGCGCAGGACGCCGATCGAACCCTCCAGCTCCGGCAGGGATTCCGCGATGACAATTGCTTCCCCCGACGTCAGCCCGCCTTCTCCGCGATGTTGTCATCGCTCAACGCCACGGGATACTCGGCGATCGACGTTGTCCGTCTCACCGTTGGATATCGCTGTGCCCGCGCTCCCGCATGAAAGCCGCGAGGCTCTTGGCCGCTTGCGCGCGAACGCGGTTCTTCAAGAAGCCGGACCAACCAAGCAACCGTCCTGTCGGACCGAGTGCCTGTGATGCCCAGGCCCAGAAATCGAAGCTGTCTCGGTGCCGAATGATTTTTCCGTCTTTGAACTCGAAGCGAGCGTCGATCTTGTTGTGCACGGGTCGGCCCGTGGTTGAAAACGTGTACCAGGCCTCCCAGTACGCTCGCCCGGTGGTGTCATCGGCCTCGATGTCACGGAACTCGACCCTGAGATCTTTGCCGCGCTTGCAGAGCATCTGCCACATCCCGTCAGCTCGTGCTCCCTCGAGGTCGGGGAAAACCTCGTCCGAGAACTTGACGGCGGGATGGTAGCACGCGGCCATTCCACGAGCGTCGCGATTTCCGAAGGCCGTATAGAACTTGCGAATCAGCTCGGCGTTACGATGCATCAGGTCGTTCTCCTGGAGACCAAACCGGCGCAGGTATCTCGATCCCGGATCCTTTAATATGGATCTTGCGCATGGGTGTGGCTTTGCGCGCCGGCGGATGCTTGGCCGGCCCGTCCGCTCGTCTCCCCAATCCGGTGACACTGCATGACCATGACGCTCTGGATCGACGCCGACGCTGCTCCACAGCCGGTGAAGGAGATCTGCCTTCGCGCATCCGAGCGCCTCAAGCTCCCGACTGTCCTGGTGGCGAATCAGCGGCTACAGCTTCCGCCCGGGTACGCGCACGTGTCGGCTGTGCGCGTCGACGGCGGCGCGGACGTGGCCGACCGCTATATCGTGGAGCACGCCGTCCGCGGCGACGTCGCGGTCACTGCCGACATCCCGCTCGCTGCGCTCCTGGTGCCCAATGGGGTTGTCGTCCTCGACCCTCGCGGCGAGGAGTACACGGCGGAGATCATTGGGGAGCGCCTGTCGGTGCGGAATTTCATGGACGGACTCCGTACGGCGGGCGTCGAGACGGGTGGCCAGGCCGTCTACGGCGCGCGCGAGAAACAGGCATTCGCAAACGCCCTCGACCGTGCGCTTACGCGAGCGCTCCGACGGTGAGCATCAGAGATAACTCAGCCACGGATCGCTCCGCCGCTGCCTGAGCGCCGCGAACCACCGGCAGAGCGGATACATGGCGACCACCACGAACGCCCACGCCAGATAGACAACTGGCAGCGAGTATCCCCAGCCAGGCGGCGGGCTGAAGGGATAGTGCGCGAGATCCGGTGACTCGAACATCCGGTGCGCTGATCCGTACCGCACGTAACAGGTGACGACGGCGAGCAGGTGTATCAGGGCAAAGTGCAACACGAAATAGAACATGGGCACCTTGCCGATCACGAGCGCGGGCCGCAGCACTCGTGGCGTTTCGCGGTCCACCGCCCAGAGAAAGACCATCGCGGGACCGAGCGTCATCAGCAGGAAAAGCAGCGACGGCGGGTACTTGGTCGTGTTGAGAAACGAGAGCACGGTGAACACCGCTGTCTTCTGCCGCATCCAGCGCGATGGGTCACCGTAAATATTGAGCCCACGAATGACGAGAAACGCGAGACTCAGCGCCAGCCCCAGACGCACGAGAAATGTGCGTCGGCGATCCGCGTCCCAGGCGTAGACCTGCCCGAGTCCGTAGCCCACGGCGGTGACGCCGATCCAGGGAATGAGCGGATAGGCCACGAACACGACGTGCTCCGGAGTGTTCAGGACGAAACCCGGCGAATGCAGGATCGCCCAGAGCGGGCTCGTCGACTTTACGGAATCGAAGAGGTTGTGTCCCGCGATCATGAGAACGCCGAGCGCGGTGGCAACGAACGCCGGCAGTCGAACGAGCGCCGAGAGCGTGATCATCGCCCAGCCGAGCGCCCAGAGGACGAGGAGCATCGTCACGTGATAGTCGAAATTGAACTGGTAGGACAAGCAACGGACCAGCGTGACCTCGAGGAAGATCAGCCACATCCCACGTGTGAAGAGGAACCCGGACAGGTTACCCGGCGATTTCCGCCGCAACGAGAGGTAGGCGCCCGTACCGGTGAGCAGAAAAAACACCGGCGCGCAGAAGTGTGTGATCCAACGGGTGAGGAACAACGCGGGCGTGGCAGTGGCCAGATCCGTGGGATTCTGCCCCGGGATGCCGAAAAAATCCCGGGTGTGATCGAGCGCCATGATGATCATGATCACCCCGCGGACGACGTCGACCGGTTCGATGCGGGCACGACCCGAGGCGAACGCCAGGCGAAAATCGTCCGTCGAATTCAACGATCGTCGGGAAGAAGCGCCGTCACTTCCTGGTAGCCCGCTCGGAAAGCGCCGCCTGGTGCGAGGCCGCGTGTTCGCCTGTTGGGGCCTGGTTGTACTCGGCCGATTTTCCAGGAGGAATGCTCAAATACGTCCAGTCCTTTCCGCGCACCGATTTCGCGATGTACACGATCTGTCCCACATGATAGCTGATGTGAGCCAGCGATCGATGAAGTGCTTCGTGCACCTTATTCGGTCGCGCAATGAAGCCGTCGACGCTGGTCGCGATAAAGACAGATACCGTCATCCGTAGATTCCTCAGCCGAGTTCGGCGTGCGCGCGCCCTCTATTGCATTCGCCTCCGCAAGATCGCCCTCGCCGGCGCACCTTCGTGCCCGCCCACCTTGATCGGTAACACAATCAGGTCGTAGTCCCCGCCGCTTACCCCCGCGAGCGATAACCCCTCGACGATCGGGATCCCTTTGCCAAGAAGAATCCGATGCGTCATCGGCGCCGGCGCGCCGAACTGTTCGGCCGAGATGTAGTCTACTCCTACCAGCTGCACGCCTGCGTCGGCCAACAGCTGCGCCGCATCGGGAGCGACATAAGCGAAGTCGCGGTGAAACGTGGACGATGACATCCAGCCGCGCAGCGAGCTCCTCGTCCGGAAGAGCACCCGCTGTGCGCCCTTCCACTCGTGCCGGTTCAGCTCCGCGGCGTCGATCGCCTGGACGCCGTCAGGGATTTCGATCACTCGCGCCGATCCGATCAGCGGCTCCAGCGGCACCCGCTCGATCGATGCGCCGCCGAGCACGAAATGCATTGGCGCGTCAATGTGCGTCCCACTGTGCGCGCCCATCGAATACGCCGACAATGTCAGCGCATCGCCTTTGCGCATGTCCTTGAGGAAGTCGAACTTCATCGGCGCATCGCCCTCGTACACCGGGGTTGTCGCCGGATCGAGGGTGGCAGTCACATCGATCCATCCGTTCGACATCAGCATCTGCGGGCCGCTCGCGCCGGACACCGCTTGCTGCGATGGCGTGCATGCCGCAGCGCCCAGTGCCGCCACTGCCACTATTGTGCAACCGCGCCTGATGCTGCTCATCTCCTTTCCCATGTAACCTCCGAATTAGACCGCAAGACTCAGAAGCAAGGTGAACCCCAGTCCCGCCACGCCAATGATGGTCTCCGCCACCGTCCACGTCTTGAGCGTCTGCGGGACAGTCATATTGAAAAATTCCTTGATGAGCCAGAAGCCGGCGTCGTTCACATGCGACAACACGAGCGCACCGGCCCCCGTCGCAAGCACCAGCAGCTCGGCATTTGTGCCGGGCGTTGCCATCGCAATCGGCGCGACGATTCCAGCGGCGGTCGTCATCGCCACCGTCGCCGATCCGGTGGCCACGCGTATGAGCGCCGCCACGATCCAGGCGAGCAGGAGCGGTGATGCGTGTGATCCGATTGCCACGTCGGCGATCGCGCGTCCCACACCGCTCTGCACGAGCACCTGATTGAAGCCACCACCGGCGCCGATAACCAACAGGATCGTCGCCGTGGGGGCCAGGCAGTCGTTGCAGAACTTCATCACTTCTGCCCGTGTGAAATGTCGCGCCCTGCCCAGAGACCAGAACGAGAAGAGCAGTGCGAGGAGCAGCGCGACGATCGGCTGCCCGATGAAGTGCAGCGTCGAGCGCGCCGAGTTCTCCGAGTCGAGGGCGAGGTCGACCGCGCTGGCGAGGAGCATGAGAATGACGGGGATCAACACCGTGAAGACAGAGATGCCGAAGCCAGGCATCTCCTGGATCTCGCCGGAGGCCCTGTCCAGTTGTGCCGCGACCGGGTTTTCAGCGGGCAGCACGATGCGAGGCGAGATCCAGGCGCCGAAGATGGGCCCCGCAAGCGCGGCGGTCGGGATGCCGACGAGCAGGCCGTAGAGAATCGTGCGCCCGACATCCGCCTTGTACAAACCAACGGCGAGCATCGCCGCCGGATGTGGCGGCAGCATCCCGTGCACCACCGAAAGTCCGGCCACGAGCGGAATCCCGATTTTTATGAGCGATATTCCCGTGCGGCGCGCGATGGTGAACACGAGCGGAATCAGGAGAACGAAACCCACCTGGAAGAAAACGGGAATCCCGACGATAAAAGCGACAAACATGATCGCCCAGTGCACGCGCGGAACGCCGAAGAGATCGATGAGAGTGGTCGCGATGCGTGTGGCAGCGCCCGACTCCGCCATCATTTTCCCAAGCATGGTGCCGAGCCCGACCACGACGGCGATAAACCCGAGCGTGCCACCCACGCCATCCTGGAAGGATTTGACCGCGTCGCCGGGCGGCATCCCGGCCGACACTCCCATCACAAGCGAGACGACAATCAGCGCGATGAACGGGTGCCACTTGAAGTGCGCGATGAGCACGATGAGCGCGATCACCGCGCCCAGCGCGAAGAGGAGCAGGCGAGAGTCAGGTGTCATGCTGATGCGCGCGCCACGAGAGCGGCGACGAGATCCTGTGGCGACTCCCTTATGTCGCACACCCACGCGTGCTCGTCGGGCGCCGGTTCCTCGAGCGTGGCGAGTTGGCTATCGAGCATGGAAGGCGGCATGAAGTGCCCGCGCCGGCCCGCGATGCGCTCTGCCAGCAACGCTCGTGGCCCGCGGAGAAAGACAAATCGCACGTCGCCCGCTCCAGCGCGAAGGACGTCCCGGTACGATCGTTTGAGCGCGGAACACGTCATCACCAGCCCGGGGCCCGCATCTTTCGCCTCGCGCAGTCGTGCGGCGAGCGCGCGAAGCCAATGTGCGCGATCATCGTCGGTGAGTGGAATGCCCGACGACATGCGCCGCACGTTTTCGGCGGAGTGATAATCATCCCCTTCGACGAAATCGATGTCGAGGGCGCGGGCGAGCGCCGTGCCGATCAAGCTCTTGCCGCATCCCGAAACCCCCATCACGACATAAAGGCCCTTGTTCATCGGCTCCAATTTGCTCGCCTGGCTGGCGCCGGGACCACCCCGGCCCACCAACGGTCGACCGCGTCCTCGCGCCTCGGCACTCTCAGGACGCCTCACGAGGCCGAATGCTGTCCGGCACTTCCGCCTCCCGTTAACTTCAACATGCAGGCAACCTTATCAATGAAGTAACCATGCCCGATAAATCCCGCATTCCAGTCATCGTCGGCGCCGCCCGAACCCCCATCGGCAAATTCCTCGGCGCTCTCTCCCCACTCAGTGCGCCTGAGCTCGGCGCCATCGCGATCCGCGAAGCGCTCAAACGGTCCAGGGTTCCGGCGGAAGACGTCCAGGAAGTCATCATGGGACACGTCATTCAGGGCGGCACCGGACAGGCGCCGGCGCGCCAGGCCGCGCTCAAAGCGGGACTTCCCGCAACGGTCTCGGCTGTCACGGTCAACAAGGTCTGCGGTTCCGGACTCAAGGCGGTGATGCTCGCATCGCAGGCAATAAAAGCGGGCGACGCGCAGGTCATCATCGCCGGCGGACAGGAGTCGATGTCCAACGCGCCGTACTACGTCTACGGCATGCGCAACGGCGTCAAGCTCACCGACCAGAAGATGGTCGATGGCATGATCAAGGACGGACTCTGGTGCGCCTCGTGTGACGTGCACATGGGCCGACACGCCGAGTACACGGCGAAGAAGGCACAGGCATCAAGAGAAGATCAGGATGAGTTTGCGGCAACGTCCCACCGCAAAGCCGTGAGCGCGATCGAGTCTGGGAAGTTCAAGAGCGAGATCGCCCGCGTAGAAATTCCGGGCAAGAAAGGGCCGACCGTCGTCGAGACAGATGAAGGTCCGCGCAAGGACACCACCGCTGAGACCCTCGCCAAGCTTCGCCCCGCGTTCCCCGGAAAGAACGGCGAGAACGATGATCTCACCGTGACCGCCGGCAACGCGTCGAGCTTGAACGATGGCGCTGCTGCGCTGGTCGTCGTCTCCGAGGAATACGCAGAAGCCCACAATCTCGAGATACTCGGCCGCATCACCGGATACGCGACGGGCGCCACGAATCCGGAAGATCTGTTCTTCGCACCGATCAAAGCTGTGCGAAACCTCATGAAGAAGACCGGCGCCAAGATCGGCGACTACGATCTGATCGAGGCCAACGAAGCCTTCGCCTCCCAGGCCATCGCCGACGGCGAGGAGCTGGGCTGGGACTGGAAGCGCGTCAACGTCAACGGTGGCGCGATCGCGCTCGGGCACCCGCTCGGCGCGAGCGGCGCGCGCGTGCTAACGACGTTACTCTACGCCATGAAAGAGCGAGGCGCGAAGAAGGGACTCGCCACGCTCTGTCTCGGCGGTGGCGACGCGGTGGCGCTCAGCGTAGAGCGCGTGAACTAGCACGGATTGACCGCCCCGCCGCAATCAGCAGCAAAGCAACGGAGACCGTCCGCAACGCTGCCGCCGAGGGCGAAGAAGCTCCTCGGGGTGGTGTGGCGGATCGTCGCGTTCTACGTGATCTGCCTGGTTGCCATTTTCGTGCTGCAGTCGATCGCGATGGCGACGCTGGGGCCAGGCGCGGCGAATCCGTTGAGCGTTCTGTCCCAATTGATCAGTCTCGGGGGCGTGATCGTCGCGACGTGGATCATGCTGCGACAAATCGACAGGCTTTCCTGGCGCGAAGTCGGACTCGATCGTTCGGCCGCGTCGCCCACGGTCCTCGCAAAAGGCGCGGCGTTCGGCGGACTAACCATCGGACTGGCGTGCCTGGCCCTTCTCGCGACGCACATGCTGCGCATCGACTCCACCGCGGCGGGAAGCTGGTGGGACGAGGCCGGTCACTCGACGATCTTCTTTCTTCCGGCAGCGTTCTTCGAGGAGCTCTTCATTCGTGGCTATGTCTTTGCCGTACTAAGACGCGCGGCGGGATGGAAATTCGCGCTCATCGCCACGAGTATAGTGTTCGGGCTGCTGCACGCGGCCAATCCGAACCCCGATGCCGAATCCATTCTGGCCGTTATCGTCGCCGGGTTTTTCCTCGGGGCAATTCTGCTCGTGACGCGGAGCCTCTACGCGGCGGGGGCTGCGCACTTCGCCTGGAACTGGGTGATGTCGGGCGCGCTCCACATCGCGGTGAGCGGATTGCCATCGGGTGATCCGGACTACCGTGTCGTAGATTCCGGTCCCGACTGGCTCACGGGCGGGCGGTGGGGCCCAGAGGGCGGACTTGCCGCCGTCGTGGCAATGTTCGTCGTTCTCTTTTACCTGTACGGGCGCTACCAGCGCCAGATGGAGTGGAAAGCATGACCGACCGCGTCGCGGTTGTCGGAGCGGGACAGATGGGGAATGGGATCGCGCACGTGTTCGCGCAATCCGGGTTCAACGTCGTGATGATCGACGTCTCCCAGGAGGCGCTCGACAAGGGGCGCGCGACGGTCGCGAAGAACATCGAGCGGCAGGTCAAGAAGGGGATAATTCCTCCCGAGCAACAGGTGGAGATCCTCTCCCGGATCGACCTCAACATGGATCTCGATGCAGCGGGTGAAGCGTCGCTCATCATCGAAGCGGCGAGCGAGGACAGCGGCCTCAAGTATCGCATCTTCACGGATCTCGACCGAATCGCGAAGCCGGCCGCCGTGCTCGCCACCAACACGAGCTCCATCTCGATCACCGAGATCGGGCGACGCACTTCGCGCCCCGATAAGGTCATCGGCATGCATTTCATGAATCCCGTGCCGGTGATGAAGCTGGTCGAGATCATCCGCGGACTCGCGACGTCCGACAAAACGACGAAGTACGTGACTGACATCGCCACTCGCCTCGGGAAGACGCCGGTCGAGGTGAACGATTATCCCGGCTTCGTCTCCAATCGCGTGCTGATGCCGATGATCAACGAAGCGGTCTACTGCCTGATGGAAGGAGTTGGCGAGGCCGCAGCCATCGATCAGGTGATGACGCTCGGCATGAACCATCCGATGGGCCCGCTCGCTCTGGCCGATCTGATCGGACTGGATACTTGCCTCGCAATTCTACAAGTACTGCAGGACGGCCTGGGGGATCCAAAGTATCGTCCCTGTCCGCTGCTGAAGAAGTATGTCGCCGCGGGCTGGCTCGGCAGGAAGAGCGGCCGCGGTTTCTATACCTATAGTAAGTAAGGCGACGTGTCCTGGGCTCTCCACCCGCTCACCGAAGAACAATCCGAGGTGCAGAAGCTCGCGCGCGAGTTTGCCCGCGCAGAGATTACGCCTCACGCAGCGGACTGGGATCAGCGGGCCTACTTCGAGCCGTCGCTGGTGAAGAAGCTGGGCGAGTTGGGATTCCTCGGGATGATGCTGCCCGAGGAATACGACGGGCTCGGCACGGACACCGGAACGTACTTGATCGCTCTCGAGGAGATCGCGGCCGCCGACGCATCCGTGGCTGTGCTCATGAGCGTTCACAACTCGCTTCCGACGCAGATGATCCTTCGCTACGGAACGGATGCGCAGAAGGACAGGTTCCTCAAGAAGATGGCGCGCGGTGAGATACTGGGCGCCTTTGCTTTGTCCGAGCCGGACGCCGGATCCGATGCGTCGGCGGTCGCGACACAGGCGGTGAAGGACGGCAAGTCGTGGATCATGAACGGCACCAAGAGCTGGGTGACGAACGGCAACACCGCCGGCGCGATTCTCACCATGGCACGTACGGATACGAGCGGAGTCCGACGCGGAGCACGCGGAATCGGCGCGTTCATCATCACGCCGGATCTTCCGGGATTCAATGTCGGCAAGAAGGAAGACAAGCTCGGGCTTCGCGCATCGCCCACGGTGCAGCTCACCTTCGACAACATGCGCGTGCCGGCGGAGAACCTCCTCGGCGACGAGGCGCAGGGCTTCATCTACGCCATGCAGTCGCTCGACAACGGTCGCCTGGGAATTGCGGCACAGGCGATAGGAATCGCTCGCGCCGCTCTCGAGCATTCTGTCGCCTATGCCGCCGAACGCAAGCAGTTCGGAAAAGCGATCAAGGAATTCGAGGCAATTCAGTTCAAGCTCGCCGACATGGCAATGAGGGTGGCCGCCTCGAGGGCACTGCTCCACGCGGCTGCCGCCGCAAAGGATCGCGGGCAGAACATCCGCCAGTTCAGCTCGATGGCGAAGCTGATGGCAAGCGAGACCGCAATGTGGGTGACGACGCAGGCCGTGCAGATCTTCGGCGGCTACGGTTACATAAAGGATTATCCAGTGGAGCGCCTTATGCGCGATGCGAAAGTCACCGAGATTTATGAGGGCACATCGGAGATCCAGAGGATCGTGATCGCGCGCGCCCTCTACGGGCAATCATGACATTTTGAGGAACGCGAACTAGATGAAGCTGTTCGACACGCTGGCTGAGATGGGACACGAGGAAATCGTGATGTGCAGCGATCCTTCTGTAGGATACAAAGGCATTCTCGCGATTCACAGCACGAAGCTCGGACCCGCCCTCGGCGGAACCAGATTCTGGCAGTACGCGACCGACGAAGAAGCGATTACCGACGCGCTCCGACTTTCGCGCGGCATGACTTACAAGAACGCCGTGGCGGGACTTCATCTTGGCGGCGGCAAGTCGATCATCATCGGCGACAACAAGACCAGGGACCGCGAAAAGATTTTCCGGGCACACGGTCGTTTCGTCCAGACGCTTGGGGGCCGCTACATCACGGCCGAGGACGTGGGCACGAGCATGAAGGACATGTCCTACGTACAAATGGAGACGAAGCACGTCGCCGGCCTCGCGGGCAAGTCTGGCGATCCGTCGCCCGTTACGGCGCACGGAGTTTTTCGCGCCGTGCAGGCGTCGGCGAACCGCAAGTGGGGCTCCGATAGTCTCGAAGGCAAGACCGTTGCGATTCAGGGCTGCGGCAGCGTGGGGAGCTACCTCGCCAAGGAGCTTCACGAAGCCGGCGCGAAGCTCATCGTGTCAGATATCGACGCTGCCAAGACCGAGAAGGTGTCCAAGGCGACTGGGGCGAAGGTAGTGAAAGGGAATGCCATCTTCACCGCTGTCGCCGACATCTTCTCGCCGTGCGCGCTCGGCGGGATCATCAACGACAAGACGATTCCGAAGCTCAAGGTCGAGATCGTCGCCGGCGGAGCGAACAATCAACTCCTCGAGGAGCGCCATGGGGACGAGCTCCAGCGCCGCGGCATTCTGTACGCTCCGGATTATGTCGCCAACGCGGGCGGGGTGATCAACGTCTACGGCGAGGTTGCCGGCTGGGACGCCCAGCGCGCACTCGACAAAGCCGACGATATTTATGATACAATTCTGAAAGTGTTCGATATCGCCGAGGCCAAGAAGATTCCAACGTACGAGGCGGCGGATCGGCTGGCGGAACTGAGACTGGCGGAGGCAAAATGAGCGAGACGATTCCAATAGCGTCTGATCATGCCGGGGTCGAGATGAAGAACCGTCTCGTCTCCGAGCTGAAGAAGTTGGGCTACACCCCTGACGACATTGGTGCGAACGACCCAAGCAAGCCCGATGACTATCCCGATTACGCGCATCCTCTCGCCAGGGAGGTTTCCGAGGGCAAGGCCAAGCGGGGCATCCTTCTCTGTGGCAGTGGGGTTGGCATGGACATCGTCGCAAACCGTTATCCGGGGGTGCGGGCCGCGCTGGCGTGGGAGCCCGCGATCGGAGAGCTCTCGCGCAAGCACAACGACTCGAACGTGCTGGTCCTTCCGGCTCGCTTCATGACGGACGACCAGGGAGTCGAGACCATGAAAGCCTGGCTGGACACTAAATTTGAAGGCGGGCGCCACGAGCGGCGCGTCAAGAAGATCGATCGCGGAGACAGTTGATGACGACGACGACAGCACCACCACGGAAAGCGCCGAAAATCGCCATGCCCGAGGGCACGCTGGCGCAATCGGATCCCGAGATTGCCCGATTCATAGACCTCGAGGTCGATCGGCAGCGTCACGGCCTCGAGCTGATCGCGAGCGAGAACTTCGTCTCGCAAGCAGTGCTCGAGGCCATGGGAACTCCTCTGAACAACAAGTACGCAGAGGGACTCCCCGGGAAACGGTACTACGGGGGCTGCGAGTTCGTGGACATGGTCGAGCAGCTCGCGATCGACCGAGTGAAAAAACTGTTCGCCGCCGACCACGCCAACGTGCAGCCGCATTCCGGCGCTCAGGCGAATGCCGCCGTCTACCTCGCGTTCCTCAAGCCGGGCGACGTCGTTCTCGGTCTCGATCTCTCGCAGGGCGGACACCTCACGCATGGATCGCCGGTCAACTTTTCGGGCCTGCTGTATCACGCCATCCATTACGGCGTGGGCGAAGACGGCCGCATCGATTACACGCAGATGCAGAAGATCGCGCGCGAGCAGAAGCCGAAAATGATCATCGCCGGCGCGAGCGCGTACTCGCGCATCATCGACTTCGAGCCGTTCGCTGAAGTGGCGCGCGAGATAGGCGCAAAATTCGTGGTGGACATGGCGCACTTCGCGGGCCTGGTCGCGACCGGATATCATCCTTCACCGATCCCGCACGCGGACGCGGTGACGACCACGACCCACAAGACTCTGCGCGGCCCCCGTGGCGGTTTGATCCTCTGCAAGGAAGAGCACGCCAGGACCATCGACAAGGCGGTGTTCCCCGGCACGCAGGGTGGCCCCCTCGAGCACATCATTGCCGCTAAGGCGGTCGCGTTCAAGGAAGCGCTCGATCCATCCTTCAAGGACTACTGCGGGCAGATCGTCCGCAACGCGCAGGCGCTGGCGAACGCGCTGATCGAGCGCGGCTTCAACATCGTCTCAGGGGGGACCGACAATCACCTGATGCTCGTTGATCTCCGGAACAAGAACGTCACGGGGAAAGTGGCCGAGAAGGCACTTGACTCCGCGGGCATCACGGTCAACAAGAACACGGTGCCGAAGGAGACCCAGTCTCCCTTCGTCACCAGCGGAATTCGCATCGGAACGCCGGCTGTCACCACTCGAGGCATGAGGGAGCCGGAAATGGAGCAAATAGCCGCGCTCATCAACCGGGTGGTTGCCAGCGCCGGTGACGTGGCGGTCGCGTCGGCAGTCAAAGAAGCAGTGCTCGACTTGACGAATCGCTTTCCTCTCTACACATCCTTCCCCTCAATGGCGGGAAAAAAGTAGCAAAATGGCTGAGCTGGCATTTCGCGAAGGCATAATGGACCGGATCCTCATCCGTGAGCCGCGGTTCGACGAACAGGCGTACCTGTTCGTCCTTTCCGCACTCGAGGTGTGTCAGGCGCGGCTTAGCGTGCGTCGCCACATCACCGGAGTGGAGCTGGCGCGTGCCGCCCGCGATCTCGCGCTCGACCGGTACGGACTCATGGCGCGCGTCGTCTTGGAACACTGGGGTATCGGCTCGACTGCGGATATCGGTGACATTGTGTTCACGCTCGTCGAGTTAGGGTTCCTTCTCAGCCAGCCGCAGGACACGCGCGACGAGTTCGTGGACGTATTCGACTTCGATCTGGCATTCGAGCGCGACTACCCCTGGAACTGCGCGCAGCAGGCTTAGAAACCAACCTTCCCACCAATGCCCGCGTGGGTGGTCAGCGCCAGGGAATCAGCGGAGCGCGATCGGGCAGCCATTGAAAGAGGAACCCCTTCACGCTTGTTGATGCAGCGCGCGGGCATCGCGGCAGCCGGAGAGATTTCGCGCCGCTATTCAGACCGTCTCGCAGGCGGTGCCGTCGTCTTTACCGGTCCCGGGAATAATGGAGGCGACGGCTGGGTCGTCGCGGGCACGCTCGCTCGCTCAGGCGTCGAGGTCACGGTCGTCGAAGTAGCGAAGGCCAAAACAGCGAAATCGCCCGACGCGGTAGCGGAAAGAGAAGCGGCGATCGATTTGGTGAAGCTCGCGGACTCGGCCCCCGATGGCGCCGCCATTGTCATCGACGCGCTGCTCGGCACGGGCTTCGAGGGCGACCCGCGCGGTAACATCGGCGAAGCGATCGCGACGATAAATGAATTGCACGAGCGGGGTGCCCGCGTCGCGGCGCTCGATGTCCCGAGCGGCCTCGATGCAACGACGGGCCAGCATTCGGCGTGCGTCGTCGCTGATCTCACTCTTAGTTTCGGCGGAGTAAAGCGCGGCACACTGCTGGCGAGAGACCTCTGCGGAGACATCGTGGCGCTGGACATCGGGCTGGATTACGCCCGCGCGACTGCTGGAAAGAAGCGCGCGACGTCGGTGCCACCGCTGCCGATCCTCGTCGACGCCGAGTGGGTGCGATCGCGGATTCCGCCCATCCGGTTTGACGCGCACAAGGGAACAAGAAAGCATCTCGCGATCGTCGGGGGCGGAAAGGGAATGCCTGGCGCGGTCGTCCTCGCGTCGCGCGCGGCCCTGCGCAGCGGAATCGGCTTGGTGCGAGTTCTGGTGGCGCCGGAGAACGTGAGTCCGGTCCTGGCCGCTGTGCCGTCGGCCCTCATCAGCGACTGGCCGTCGAGCGAGAACCAGATCGAGGCCGAGATCTCGAAGTGGGCCCATGCGGTCGTGATCGGACCCGGTCTGGGTAAATCGCAGGAAACGCGCTCGCTGGTCGAGCGGATTCTGAGCGACTCGACGATTCCAGCGCTGCTCGATGCCGACGCGCTCAACGTGTTCGAGGGCGACGCGAAATCGCTTGGCAAGCTGCTCGAGGGACGGCCGGCACTGATCACGCCTCACCCCGCTGAATTCGCGAGACTCGCCGGCATTGATGTGAAATCCGTCCTCGCCGAGAGGTTTGAGATAGGCCTCGATCTGGCGCGCCAGCTCGGCGCCACGGTTCTTCTCAAGGGATCGCCAACGGTGATTTTCACACCCGACGGAGACCGTCACGTAGTCGCCAGGGGCACGGCTGCGCTCGGCACCGGCGGCAGTGGTGATCTTCTGGACGGAATTGCCGGAACCATGCTGGCGCAGACACAGGACGCGACCGCCGCCGCCTGCTGCGCCGCGTGGGTGCACGGTCGCGCGGCGGAATTCTGCGAATACGTGCGCGGCACCACTCTGGAGGACGTGCTCTACGCCCTCCCACGTGCGTGGACCGAAATCGAGCCACCACCCGAGGCTCCGGTGCTTGCTCAGCTGCCGGCAGTGGCCCGATGAGCCCCGACAGGCCGATCAACGATCGCAATATCGACCTCGGCCCCGGCAAGGAATTCGACATCGTTCGGATCCTTCTCGCCGAATGGGGGAAAGCCGCGCGAAGGATCGGTGACGACGCCGCCGTAATCGACGTTCCCGTGGGGGAGCGCCTCGTCGT
>Ga0208078_1000041_pt1 | contig 41305 bp, 37 predicted proteins | sample NGESurdeep072012_3_FD_184468 | JGI IMG/M metagenome (GOLD analysis project Ga0208078, IMG submission 184468) | Arctic peat soil microbial communities from Barrow, Alaska - NGEE Surface sample 53-2 deep-072012 (SPAdes) | ecosystem: Environmental > Terrestrial > Soil > Wetlands > Peat ...
ATGAAGGACGGCGCGATCGTCTGCAACTCGGGCCACTTCAACGACGAGCTCGATCTCGATGCGCTCGAGGCACTCTCGAAGGTTGCTCGCGATGACTTCGGAATGTCGGGCGCGGTACAGCACGGCGCGTCGACCCTTCCCGAGAGCGCGTTCGACAACTTCCCGCGCATCGAAACGGCGGAGATTCATCTCGCGACGAACTTCCAGAACATTCTCTTCGAGCAAATGCCGGCCGAGCTTCGCGGGCGGATCTACAAGTGGCTCGATGAGAATGCGAAGGAGGAGCGCAAGAAGGGCGACTCCGACGAGCAGTTCTACTACAAGAGCCGCAAGAAGGCGCTCGGCCCGTTCAAGCGCGATCTGTGGGATCTGCCGGAGGACGTGAAGGCGAAGTTCGCTGCCGCTTACGACAAGACCTTCAGCTTCCTCTTCGAGCAGCTCCGTATCGGCGGCACGTCGGACGCAGTCACGCGCTTCGTGAAGGCGCCGGTCCAGCGTCGCCGCACGTCCGGAGGCGTCGCGGTGGAGGCCGCGCCCGACGATCCGGACGCAGGCGAATGAGCCCGTGGGCGACGCGCCGGCACTCTGGCTCTCCTGTTTTGGGAGACTGGCTGGCCGGTCAGCCCACGAGCTGAAGAATCCGCTGAACGGTCTTGCGCTGAATCTCGAGGTCGTGCGCTCGCGAAGCGCACGGGCGGGGACAGAAGGATCAGCGCTGGCCCCCTACGCCGTGGCGGCTGCGAGCGAGCTCGAACGCACCATCCCGCTCGTCGATGCCCTCCTCGCGTTGGCGCGCCCCCTTCCCATCCCCGTAGATTTGCGGTCGGCCCTGCAGCCGCTCTCGGTGCTGTACGGCGCCATAGCGGTCGCAGGCGGCGGGTCGCTCGTGTTGGAATACGAGTCGGAACATTTGTTTGTGAAAGGCGATGGCGACACCGTCCGCGCACTGCTGGCCGAGGCGCTGGATGTCACCATCGGCGCCAATCTCGAAGTGACCGGAAAGCTCGCCGATTCTGACGGAATGCTTTCGCTGCGCATGATCGGCGGCGCCGGCCGTCCGATTTCGGCCCGAATGGAACGATTCGCCGCTGAGCAGGACATTCGGCTCAGCTCCGATGAAGACGAAACAGCTCTCCTGTTCCCCACGCTTGCGCGCGCTGGAGTCGATTCGAACACATGACCGAGATATGACCGAGATATGACGGCTACATGACCGCCAAGATCCTGATCGCCGACGATGAACGCGCGATTACCGAAGGGTTGAGCGCCATTCTGCGCGACGAAGGCTACGACACCGAGGTCGCCAGCGATGGCGAGCGCGCGCTTCAGCGCCTCATCGCCGAGCCGTTTGGCGTTGTGCTGGCCGATCTCAAGATGCCGAAGGTCGACGGCGTCACGCTCCTCCGCGAAATCAGGCAGCGCGGCATGGCCACGGAATGCATCGTCATCTCGGGGCAGGGAACGATTCGCTCCGCCGTCGACGCCGTCACCGACGGCGGCGCCTTCTACTTCATCGAGAAGCCGCTCAACGCCGAGAAGCTCAGCGAGCTCAAGGCGCTGATCAAGAAGGCGCTGGAAAGCTTCGAGCTGAAGCGAGCCAACCGCGCCCTCACGACCGAGCTCCAGACGCTCACGCACTACGGCGAGCTCACCGGGCAGTCCGAGGCGATGCGCAGCGTCTACGGCATCCTCGACGCGGTCGCGCCCTCCTCCGCCTCCGTCCTCATCCTCGGCGAAAGCGGCACGGGGAAGGAATTGGTTGCGCGAGCGATTCACAACAAGAGCGACCGCGTGAAGGGGCCCTTCCTCGCGCTCAACTGCGCCGCGCTTCCCAAGGACATTCTCGAGAACGAGCTGTTCGGTCACGAGAAGGGCGCCTTTACTGGATCGACGAACGAGAAGCCCGGCGCCTTCGAGATGGCCGACAGCGGCACGCTGTTTCTCGACGAAGTCGGCGAGATGGCCACCGACATTCAGGTGAAGCTCCTGCGTGCCCTCGAGTCGCGCTCCGTGCGACGCCTCGGTGGCAAGAAGGAGATTCCCGTCGACATCCGCGTCGTCGCGGCGACGAACAAGAATCTAGAGCGGGCGCTCGAGGACGGAGAGCTGCGCGAGGATCTCTACTATCGCCTCGCGGTCGTCGAGATCGAGCTCCCGCCGCTTCGCGATCGCGTCGGCGATATCAAGCTTCTCGCCGCCGAATTCCTCAGCCGCTTCTCGCGGGAAAACAACAAGAAGATTCACTCGTTCGACGACGATGCCATCGAGTGGATCCTCAGGCACAACTGGCCGGGCAACGTCCGCGAGCTCCGCAATACGATCGAGAGCGCGGTGATCATGTCGAAGGGCGCTACGATTGGGACGGCGGACATCATCCCGCGGCGGTTGCGCGCGCAGGCGGATAGCAGCCAGGCGACCGTTACGCTCACCGTGGGCGCGACCCTTGCCGATGCAAGACGTCAAATGCTGCTGCGCACCTTCTCGGTAACCGGCGGCGATGTCGAGCGCACCGCTCGCACGCTCGGGGTGCCGGAGAGCGAGATTCGCAACGAGTTGGGCTCACTGATCGGGCCGGCCGCCGGAGCGGATGTCAGCGCGAGTGCGGCGCACGCCAATGGCGCGGCGAAGCCCGCAGCGAAGGCGGCGGCGAAGGAGAAGGGAACGGAGAAGACGAAAGGGAAGGCCAAGGGGCGTCGGTAACAGCGAGGAGCTCGTATGTCGCGACACGAGGAAGACGAGGACGAACGGTATTACGTGATCGAGGAGAAGGGCGGCGGAGGGTTCGGCACCTTCCTGCTCGGCGCCGCCATCGGCGCGGGAATCGCGCTCCTGCTCGCGCCACAGTCCGGCGAGGAGACGCGCCGCGACATCAAGCGCAAGGCCGGCGAGATGAAGGACGCCGCGAAGGATGTCGCGGGCGACTTGAGCGACACCGTCGTCGATCGCTACTCGCGGGCGAAGCGCAGCGTCGGCAGCACGATCGACTCCGCGCGCCAGGCGATCGACATGAAGAAGCACCAGGCGACGGAAGCAATTCGCGCGGGGCGCGAGGCGGCGGCGCAGGCGCGACAGGAGCTCGAGGCGAGATTGGCGGAGACCAAGGCGGCGTACCAGGCGGGCGCGGATGTCTCGCGCAGCGCACGACGCTCCGCTGGCGGTGCGCCGGCCCCGCGAGACGACGAGTCCGAAGATCCGCACATCGGTTAGCCGGCACTCGAATGGCCGACTGAGCGGATGATGGGTCGCTCGTTCCTCCACCGCCTCTGGTGGGCGGTGAAGGACTACGCGCGTCGCCTCTGGGATGTCGCCGGCGAAGACAACATCTCGTTTCTCGCCGGCGGCATTGCGTTCAACCTCCTGCTCGCCGCCGTCCCGTTCACACTGCTTCTCCTCTCCGGGCTCGGCTACGTGCTCAACGAGAGCGCGGAGCAGTCGTCGAGCACCGTGTGGGGCTTCATCGACAATCTGATGCCGCCGCACGCGGAGACCGGCGACGTGCAGCTGCACAAGCTGCTCGACGGAGTCATCAAGGCGCGCGGATCAGTCGGCCTCTTCGGCGCGATCGCCTTCATCTGGTTCTCGACGCGCCTCTTCGGAACGCTCCGTTCCGTGCTCGGCGAGGTGTTCGACATCGAACAGGGACTCGACTTCATCAAGGGAAAGCTCTTCGACATCAAGATCACCATTGTGAGTACGGTGCTCTTCGTCGCGTACGCCGTGCTCTCCACATACATGAAGATCGCGACGAGCAAAGCGCTCGCCGCGCTCACCGATGTCGGCTTTCGCAAGTCGTTTCGCATCAGGCTCGAGTACTGGTTCGGAAACATCCTCGCGCTGCTCTTCATCACCGGGATGTTCTTCGCGCTCTACAAGTTCCTGCCGAGCAGAAGGATTCGATGGCAGCCGGCGCTGGTGGGCGCGTTGTTCACGAGCGTGCTCTTCGAGCTGGCGAAGCAACTCTTCACGGCGTACATCGGCTCCTTCAATCCGAGCAGCCTCTACGCGGGCACGCTCGCGGGCATCGTGATCGTGGTGTTCTGGGTGTACTATGCCGCGCTCATTTTCATTCTCGGGGGCGAGGTTGGGCAGGTGTACGAGCTGCGGCGCACGCGACGGTTACAGCGCGAGACGTTCGAAGGCTGAGTTTGGCTCGAACGTTGCTTCGTAAGGGGTCATACCCAAATGGAGCTCGCGCCGTGAAGAATGGCCTCGTAGTGCTCGTGGTATTGGCTGGTGCGCTCGCCGGCTGCAGCAAGAATGCAGATGGCGACATGGTGATTCAGACGCCGCGCATGGAGACGCACACCGACACGGTGAAGATGCCCAAGGTCGAGGTGACGAAGGACACGATCGTCACGATCACGCCCACCGTCGTGGTCAAGAAGGAGACGAGCACGGTGACGGTGCCGCATGTCTCGGTGAAGCGCAAGCCGTGAGCGACGGCTGATTTTCGGGCGCGGTGATTGTTGTCGCGCCTTCCCCTGCGGCGTATATTTCTCTCGTCCCAGGTCCCGAGGGAAGTTCGCCCTCTAACTCCGTCAGGACCGAAAGGTAGCAGCGGCATGAGGTGCCGTTCCTCGCCTCGTCAGACCTGGGATATTCGCGCGGAGGCTGAGCGCTGCACGCTGAAAGCGGCAGTTCCGCGCGAAAAAACAGTGCGTCGAAAGACGCTCGCAGTGCACCGGTCGAGGAGAGCCTGGCGGGCAGACCGCCGGGCTCTCCTCGCATTTCCCGCCGCCATGTACATCTCGCTCGCCCGCAAATACCGCCCGAAACGCTTTGCCGACGTGGCGGTCCAGTCGCACGTCAGCAACACGCTCAAGGGCGCGATCGCCCGCGGGCGCGTCGCGCACGGCTATCTGCTGTGCGGGCCGCGCGGCGTGGGGAAGACGACGCTCGCACGCGTGCTCGCGATGGCGCTCAACTGCGAGAACAAGACGGACGACGGCGAGCCGTGTGGCGTGTGCTCGAGCTGCACCCGCATCTGGACGGGGAGCACGAGCCTCGACGTCGTCGAGATCGATGCGGCGTCCAATCGCGGCGTCGATGACGCGCGCGATCTTCGCGAGCGCGCGATGTACGCGCCCTCGGGCGACAATCACTACAAGGTCTACATCGTCGACGAAGCGCACATGCTCACGCGCGAAGCGTGGAATGCGCTGCTCAAGGTGCTCGAGGAGCCGCCGCCGCGCGTCGTCTTCGTGTTCGCGACCACGGAGCCACAGAAGATCGCGCAGGCAGCCGCGCCTGTGCTGAGCCGTCTGCAGCGCTTCGATTTCAAGCGCATCGGCCCCGCCGATGTTCGCGCGCGACTCTCCGCGGTGCTCGCGACGGAGAACGTCGAGGCCACGCCGGACGCGCTCGCGATGCTCGCGCGTGCGGCCGACGGCTCGATGCGCGACGCGCTCAGCCTCACCGATCAAACGCTCTCGCTCGGCGAGGGCGTGCTCACCGCGGAGCGCGTGCGCGAGGCGCTCGGGCTGATAGCGGAGGATGAATATCTCGCGATCTACGATCTGATATCGGCGCGCGAGGCGGGCGCAATCTTCCCCGCCGTCGCGCGACTCGTCGATGCCGGCGCGGATCTCGGCGCCTTCCTCGGCGGCCTCGCGGACATCTTCCGCGCGGCGCTCGCGCTCGCGCTGGGGGATGAGAGCGGCGGGCTCGCCGAGCTTTCCGATCGCACGCGCGAGTCGCTGCTCGAGCGCGCGGGCTCCCTCACCGCAGGCGATCTGCTGCGCATGCTGAGCGCGATCACGGAGCTCGAGCCGCGCTTCCGGCGCAGCGGACAGCAGCAGATGCTCGTCGAGACGATGCTCGTGCGCTTCGCGCTGATGGATCGCACGGTGTCGCTGGAAGAAGTGCTGCGCGGGCTCGGGCCGGACGGTGGCGGGAGCGAGGACTCGGATGGCCGCGGCGCGCCGCGTGCGACGCAGCCGCGGATTCCGGCGCCGACGTCGGCGCCTGCGCGTCCGTCGCGCGAGAGCTCGCCCGCGTCGTCAGCACCGGTGATGCGCGATGCGCCCGCGGCGCCCGCGGCGCCCGCTACAGCCGCTCCCAGCGCCGCGGTCACAGCGCTCCCGCTGCTCTCCGTCGCCGCGTTGCGCGAGCGTTGGGAGGCGATCCTCGAGCGGCTGCGCGCCGATGGTCGCATGACGCTCGTCGCCTCGCTCGAGCACGCGACGCCGGTCGAAGTGTCGCCCTCCGGCGAGATCACCTTCGAGCTCGCGCCGGACTTGGGCCACATGGAGCAGCCGATCATGAATGGCGCGAAGGAGCTCCTCGCCGCTATCGGCGCGCAGCTCGAGGGCGCGACGCGAATGAAGGTGCGCGTCCCTCTGCCCTCACCCGTGCGCGAGGGCGCGACGCGGCGCCTCTCTGCGGAGGCGGTGAAGGCGGAGCGACTCTCCTCGCTGCGCCGCCGCGATCCGTCGCTCGACGCGGCGGTGCGCGAGCTCGATCTGGAGCTCATGGATTGAGGTCGCGCATCCGTTGCGGCGCCCGTCTCACGCTCGGTAGCTTGCGACTCCGCCACCACTTTTCTTCGGGATGTCATGGCTGATTTCATGAAGATGCTGCAGCAGGCGCAGCAGATGCAGGGCAAGCTGCAACAGATGCAGGAAGAGATGGAGAAGCTCACCCTCACCGCCACGAGCGGCGGCGGGATGGTCACGGCCACTGCGGACGGAAAGGGGCAGATCAAGCGCATCCGGATCGATCCGACCGCGGTCAGTGCCGCCGACGTCGAGATGCTCGAGGATCTCGTGCTCGTCGCGATCACCGAGGTGCAAAAGAAGGCCGCGGCCGCGGCAGCCGAGGAGATGCAGAAGGTGACGGGCGGGCTCAATCTCCCCTTCAAGATGCCCTTCTGATGTCGGCGATCGACGAGCTCGCGACCGAGCTCTCACGGCTACCGGGGATCGGGCGCAAGACTGCGCTCAGACTCACCTATCATCTGCTTCGCCAGCCGCCGGAGCAGAGCCGCCGCCTTGCCGACGCACTTGGCGGGCTCTCGGATCGCGTGCATCGCTGCTCCGTGTGCGCGAATCTCACCGAGGGCGATCCCTGCGACATCTGCGGCGACAGCCGCCGCGATCGCGCGATCGTGTGCGTCGTCGAAGAGGCGAGCGACATCGGCGCCATTGAGCGCGCCGGGGAGTTTCGGGGTGTCTACCACGTGCTCGGCGGCCGCCTGTCTCCGCTCGATGGCGTTGGGCCGGAAGACCTCAACGTCGATCGCCTCGTGGAGCGTGTCACCCCCGGCACCGTGCGTGAGGTCATCATCGCAACGAATCCCAGCCTCGAGGGCGAGGCGACCGCGCTCTACGTCCAGCGCCAGCTCGCGTCGCACGTGCCCATGATCTCGCGGATAGCGCGCGGGATCCCGGTGGGCGGTGACCTCGAGTACGCCGATGGCGTCACGATAGCCCAGGCACTCTCCGCGCGCCGGGAGATGTAGTGGCGAAGCTATCCTGGAAGGCGGCAGGGGCGGGCTTCGCCGGTGGCGTTGTGGTGGGCTTAATCGTCTGGACTCAACAGACCCACCGTGACCGGTATAACCTGTTCAGCACGAGCGCCTGGCGCCGTTTGGCGGCTTTGGGGCACATCGGTGGGACGGCGAGTGCCCAGAACGTGGTGCTGTTGCGTGACTACGTAGCCTGGGAAACACGTCCCGAGCTGCGCCGTCGTGGCGAGCGTCTCCTGCGCCGAATGGAACAGTCCCTCGTCTGAAGGACCCTCGATGCCCGTTGGTGCTGCCAGCTGGTCATTTACCGAAGATGACCTCGGAGCGATCATGCGATCGCTCCAGCAGTTCTTGTACGACAGCAATGCCCGCTGCGCGATGCTCGTTGATCGCTCCGGGCAGCTCGTCGCTACCGTCGGCGAGCAGCCGCGCTTCGACGCGACCTCCTTCGCCACCCTGACGGCCGCCGACTTCAGCGCCAACGACCAGCTCGCGCGCCTGATAGGCGAGACCGAGTTCAGCTCCCTCTTCCATCAGGGCGAGCAGGAGTCGATGTATCTGGTAGACATCGCGCGCCGCGTGATTCTCGTCGTTCTCTTCGACAACCGGACGACGCTCGGACTCGTGAGACTGAAAGTGAAGGGAACGGTGGAGGAGCTGGCTCGCCTCTTCACCGCGATGTTCCAGCGGGCGCGCGACACCATGCATCAGCCGAACATCCTGGCGGGCGCCGAGGATGAGATCGATCGACTGTTTCAGTAGCGAAGGAATTTACAATGTCGATGATCAACTATGCCGCCCGCGAGATCTCCTGCAAGATCGTGTATTACGGTCCTGGACTCGGCGGCAAGACAACGAATCTCGAGCACGTCTACGGCCGCGTGCAGCCGAACACCCGCGGCAAGCTCATCTCCCTCGCGACTGAAACGGAGCGCACGCTCTTTTTCGATTTTCTTCCGGTGGATCTCGGAACGATTCGCGGCTTCAAGACGCGCTTCCATCTCTACACGGTTCCCGGCCAGGTATACTACAATGCGAGCCGGAAGCTGATTCTGAAGAGTGTGGATGGCATCGTCTTCGTGGCCGATTCACAGGTCGAGCGCATGGAAGCGAATCAGGAAGCAATGCAGAACCTGTACGAGAACATGCTCGAGTACGGGTACGATCTGTCGACGATGCCCTTCGTGATCCAGTACAACAAGCGCGACCTCCCGAATGCTGCGCCGCTCAGTGAGTTGCAGGCGGCGCTCAACCCGGGGTTCGAGGTATTCGAGACGCAGAAGCAGCGCATCACTCCCGATCCGTATCATGCGGGAGAGAATCTGATCGAGCAGATTCCCACTGGAGAGTGGGTGGAACGGGCACCATACTTCGAGGCAGTGGCGGTCACGGGAGATGGCGTATTCGATACGCTCAAGGCAGTGAGCAAGCTCGTACTGAAAACGCTCGCCTGACGACGGCGCGCGACGGGGCGCAATGAACCTCCCCAACGCGCTCACGGTCGGCCGCATCTTCGCAGCACCCGTCGTCGCCGCGCTCCCGTTCATCGAGCGCTGGGATCTGCGACTCTTCGCCTTCGTGCTCTTTCTCGTCGTGGCGATAACCGACTACTACGACGGCAAGCTCGCCCGCACGCACGGCATGGTCACCGACCTGGGCAAGCTCCTCGATCCAATCGCCGACAAGCTGCTCCTGCTCGCGACCTTCGTTCCGATGTTCATCCTCGTCGGGTCGCGCAACTCGCTCTCGCTGCTGTCTCCCGATCCGGTAACCGTCGTCAACGGCGTGATCACCGGCGTCGGCCCCGCCGGCCCCGGCGTGCACGATGTCTTCCCGTACGTCACGCCCGTCGGCGTGTTCGGGCTCCCGTGGTGGATCATCGCCGTCGTGCTCGGCCGCGAGGCGTTCATGACCATCTATCGGCTCTTCCGCGCGAGCAAGGGCGAGATCATCTCCGCGAGCCGCATGGGAAAGTGGAAGACGGGATTTCAGTGGACGTGGGTGGGCGCGACCTTCTTCTGGTTCGCCGCCGCGACCGCCGCCGCGCAGTACCACTGGACCGGACCGTGGTGGGTGGGCTTCGCGTACTTCAACGGCACCGTGAACATCGTCTCGATGGTGGTCGCGGTGATACTCACGCTCTACTCGCAGCTGCTGTATCTGCGGCGGCCGACGGCCTAGAGACTCTCCGTGCAAATCGAGCTGCTCACCATCGGTGACGAGCTGCTGCTCGGCTTCACCGTCGATACCAACGCCGCCTATCTCGCGCGAGCGCTCGCGGCGATCGGCGTCGAGATCGTGCATCGCACCACCGTCGGTGACGACGCCGAGAAAATCGCGGCCGCGGTATCCGAGGCAATCGAGAGAACCGGCGCGGTGATCACGACCGGTGGCCTCGGCCCCACCGCCGACGATCGCACGCGCCCCGTGATAGCAACGCTCTTCGGGCGCGAGCTCGTGCTCGACGAGTCGATCGTCGCGCAGATCGAAGCGCGCTTCTGGCGCATGACCTCCGCGAAGATGCCGCAGACGAACATCGTGCAGGCGATGGTGCCCGCGGGTGCGCGCGTGCTCGAGAATCATCACGGCACGGCGCCCGGTCTCTGGATCGAGGATGCGCAGGGGCGCTGGGTCGCGATGCTTCCGGGCGTGCCGCGCGAGATGCGCGGGCTCACGCAGGACTCGATCCTCCCGATTCTTCGCGAGCGCATCGGCGCGGCGCCGGTCGCGATCGTCTCGCGCACGATTCGCACGACTGGCATCGGCGAGTCCGCGCTCGCCGAGCGGCTGGGCGAGCTGGGGAAAAGCGTGGACGGGATGCCGCTCGCCTTTCTTCCGGGATGGGCTGGCGTCGATCTCCGCCTCACGTCGCGCACGCTCCCGCCCGATGAGGCCACGCGCGCCCTCGACAGCGCCGAGCGAATGCTGCGCGATGTCGCCGGCCCCGTGGTGTACGGCACCGAGAGCGACGACCTGACCGAGCTCATTCTCGACATGTGTCGCGAGCGCGGGTTGCATATCGCGACGGCAGAGAGCTGCACCGGCGGGCTGCTTGGCGCCCGGCTCACCGCGATTCCGGGGTCGAGCGACGTCTACCACGGCGGCGTCATCGCGTACGACAACTCGGTGAAGACGAAACTCCTCGGCGTGAGCGACGTAACGCTCAGGGAGCATGGCGCGGTGAGCGAGCAGGCGGCGCGGGAGATGGCCGAAGGGTGCGCGAAGTCGCTCGGTGCCCAGATTGGGGTCGGGATCACGGGGGTCGCGGGGCCCGGCGGCGGCACGGAGGAGAAACCCGTCGGCACGGTCTGGATCGCGGTGTCGGGAATCGGCGAAACTCGCGCGCTCGGGCGCGTGTATGTCGGCGATCGCGAGGAGATTCGAATGCGCGCGACGCAGGCATCGCTCGACCAGATACGCCGCGGATTGGCGTCGATTTAAAGGCGCGGACACCCCGTTCGCCGTTGTCTAACCGGGCAAAAAGGCGGAAATTACGGCATGACGCCGAGGGCGTCGTCTACTCGAAAGGATGGGACTCGTGAGGGATGATATCGATCTGCCAAATGGCCCCGCTGCGTCGCACGACGACGCTGCCGACGGCGCAGATGGCGATGGCAGTGAGGGCACACCGGTGGCACCCGGCGCGAATCGCGAGCTCGAGGAGCAGCGCGATCGCTACCTGCGTCTCGCCGCGGAATACGACAACTATCGCAAGCGCTCTTCGAAGGAGCGGCAGGAAGCCGGTGCGCGCGCGCAGGGCGAGCTGGTGAAGACCCTCATCGATTCGCTCGACGATCTTCAGCGCGTCACCGAGCAGGATCCGGAGACGGTGGACGCGAAGACCATCCATCAGGGGATCGAGGTCGTCAACAAGAAGCTGATGAAGGCGCTCGCGAACGCGGGGCTCGAGCTCATCGATCCCGTCAACGAGACCTTCGATCCGGCGATGCACGAGGCCGTGTCGACGCAGCCCGCGCTATCGAAGGAAGATGATCATCTCGTGTCACAGGTCTTTCAGCAGGGCTATCGCTTCAACGGACAGCTGCTGCGGCCTGCGCGCGTGGTCGTGAAGCAGTGGAACGGATAGCGAGGCCCTAGCTTACATGGCCCAGAGCAAGGACTACTACCATGTCCTCGGGGTGTCCGCGTCGGCGACGCAGGACGAGATCAAGAAGGCATACCGCCGTCTCGCCAAGAAAAACCATCCGGACGCGAACAAGAGCGATCCGAAGGCCGCCGATCGCTTCAAGGAAATCTCCGAGGCGAACAACGTTCTGAGCGACGTTGCCAAGCGCAAACAGTACGACGAGATGCGCCGCCTCGGCGCGTTCGGCGGCTACGGCGGCGAGCGACAGCAGCGCAGCAGCGGCGGCGCCCGTCCGAACTACCCGGGCGGAACGTACACGGGCGGTGGTGCGGGCGGCGGTCCGCGCATGGAAGACTTCGACATTGGCGGGCTCGGTGGGCTCGGCGATCTCTTCTCGTCGATGTTCGGCGGCAACACCGCACAGCGCGGCGCGCAGCGTCCGAAGGGCCCGCAGAAGGGCGACAGCGTCGAGGTCATCGTGCCCGTGGCCTTTCGCACCGCGGCGCTCGGCGGCAAGGTGCCGGTGGAGCTCGAGGTGAACGAGGAGTGCGCCATGTGCAAGGGAAATGGCGGCGCGCCCGGTGCGAAGTGGTCCAAGTGCCCGGAGTGCGATGGGCGCGGGATGATCTCGTTCGGACAGGGCGGCTTCGCGGTGAATCGCCCGTGCCCGATGTGCCTCGGCCGCGGGCAGATTCCATCGAAGCCGTGTCCGACGTGCAAGGGATCGGGCGAGGTGCGCACGCGCAAGACGGTGAACATCACGGTCGCGCCGGGCACCGAGACGGGAACGCGCGTGCGTCTCGCGGGGCAGGGCGGACGCGGCAACGACGGCGGGCCGCCAGGTGATCTCATCATCACCTTCGAGGTGCAGCCCGATCGCTTCTTCACGCGCGACGGTCTCGACATCATCGCGAAGGTGCCGCTGAACATCGCGCAGGCGATGCTCGGCTCGAAGGTGAGCGTGCGCACGATCGCGGGGAAGAAGGTGACGATCAAGATTCCGCAGGGGACGCCGCCGGGAAAACGCTTTCGCGTGCCGGGGCAGGGAATCGAGAAGAATGGCACAAAGGGCGACATGATCGTCGAGGCGAACGTCACCGTGCCGGACAAGCTGACGCCGGAGCAGGAGCAGATGATGAAGGAGTTCGCCGCGTCGGGTGACCTGAAGTACTAGTGCCGAACTACTAGCGTGAATCGCATCCCGGTCGAAGCTCACGTGCCGAATGGCGGCACGCACGATCGCGCGCTCAGGCTGCACGATGGCGCCGAGCGAAATCCCGGGATGGAGTTGCGCGCGGAGGAGATCGCATCGATCCGCGTGAACCGGAGCGCGGTCGAGCGGCGCGCCGCGACGATCCCTGCGCGCCGCACGGTGAAGAAAGAATATCAGGCCGCGTGGCTGCTGCGCGCGATCTCGTGCATCGATCTCACGACGCTCTCGGGCGATGACACGCCGGGAACCGTAGAGCGGCTGTGCGCGAAGGCGCGCCGTCCGCTGCGCGACGATCTCGTGAGTGCGCTCGGCGTTCGCGAGCTCGACATCAAGGTCGGCGCGGTGTGCGTCTACCACACGTTCGTGCCCACGGCGGTGCGCGCGCTCGAGGGATCGGGGATTCCCGTGGCCGCCGTGTCGACGGGTTTCCCAGCGGGGCTCTCCCCGATGGCGCAGCGCGTCGATGAGATTCGTGCGTCGGTGCTGGCGGGCGCGGGCGAGATCGACATCGTGATCACTCGCGCGCACGTGCTCCTCGGCCACTGGGATGCGCTCTACGACGAGGTGCGCACCTTCCGCGACGCGTGCGGCGATGCGCGCATGAAGGCGATTCTGGCGACGGGAGAGCTTGCGACGCTGAGCAATGTCGCGCGCGCGAGCCGAGTCGCGATGATGGCGGGAGCGGACTTCATCAAGACGTCGACGGGAAAGGAGACGGCGAACGCCACGCTCCCCGTTGGCCTGGTGATGACGCGGATGATTCGTGCGTACGAGGCGGAGACCGGGTACGCGGTGGGGCTCAAGCCAGCGGGCGGAATTCGCAGCGCGAAGAGCGCGCTCGAGTGGCTGATCATGATCAAAGAGGAGCTGGGTGACCGCTGGCTCTCGCCGAAATTGTTTCGCTTCGGTGCGAGCGGATTGTTGACGGACATCGAGCGCCAGCTGGAGCATCACGTCACCGGCCGCTATTCTGCAGCGAACCGTCACCCGATGGTGTGAGCGTGGCGACAATCGCAGATCTGTTCTCGTCGGCATCGATGGACTTTGGCCCCGCGCCCGAGAGCGACGCGCCGGCGCGCGCGTGGCTCGCGAAGCACGGCGGCGTCTTTCGCCACTACATCGGTGGCGAGTGGGTAGAGCCGCTCTCCGGAGAACGCTTTGAATCCGTCGATCCGTCGACGGGCGTGTCGATAGGGCGAGTGGCGCAGGGAAGCGCGGCGGACGTCGACGCGGCGGTGCGAGCCGCGCGCGCGGCGTATCCCGCGTGGTCCGCGCTCTCGGGGCACGCGCGCGCCCGGCATCTGTACGCGCTCGCGCGCACGGTGCAGAAGCATTCGCGCTTTCTCGCGGTGCTCGAGACGCTCGACAACGGGAAGACGATTCGCGAGACGCGCGACATCGACGTGCCACTGGTCGCGCGGCACTTCTATCATCACGCGGGGTGGGCGCAGCTGCGCGACGCGGAATTTCCCGGCTATGCGCCGGTGGGAGTGATCGGGCAGATCATCCCGTGGAATTTTCCGCTCCTGATGATGGCGTGGAAGATTGCGCCGGCGCTCGCGGCGGGGAACACCGTGGTGCTCAAGCCCGCGGAGTTCACGTCGCTCACGGCGATCGCCTTCGCGGAGCTCGCGCACGAGGCGGGGTTGCCGGCGGGCGTGCTGAACATCGTCACGGGCGACGGGAGCACGGGAGGTGCGCTCGTAGAGCACGGCGGCGTCGACAAGATCGCGTTCACGGGATCGACCGAGGTGGGGAGGCGGATTCGTCGCGCGACGGCGGGGTCGGGGAAGAGGTTATCGCTCGAGCTCGGAGGGAAGAGCCCGTTCATTGTCTTCGACGACGCGGATCTCGACAGCGTCGTAGAGGGAGTCGTCGACGCGATCTGGTTCAATCAGGGGCAGGTGTGCTGCGCGGGATCGCGCCTGCTCGTGCACGAGGGAATAGCCGATGCCTTGACGGCGAAGCTCCGCGCGCGGATGGAGAAGCTCCGCGTCGGCGCGCCGCTGGATAAATCGATGGACATCGGCGCGATCGTCGCGCCGTCGCAGCTCGAGCGCATTCAGTCGCTCGTGAAGCAGGGAGTCAGCGACGGCGCGACCATGTGGCAGCCGTCGTGGGCGTGCCCCACCGACGGCTACTTCTATCCGCCGACGCTCTTCACGGGTGTGAGCCCGAGTGCCATGATCGCGCAGACCGAGATCTTCGGGCCCGTGCTCGTGAGCATGACCTTCCGCACCCCGAGCGAGGCGGTGGCGCTCGCGAACAACACCCCGTATGGGCTCGCCGCGAGCGTGTGGACGGAGAACATCAATCTCGCGCTGGACATCGCGCCGAGGATCAAGGCGGGCGTGGTGTGGGTGAACTCGTCGAATCTCTTCGATGCCGCCGTCGGCTTCGGCGGCTATCGCGAGTCGGGCTTCGGGCGCGAGGGCGGGCGCGAGGGGATGTACGAGTATCTGCACGCGCCGGCGATCCCGACGGCGGAGTCGCGCGCACCATCCGCTCACGCGAAGGCGAGTGCGCACGCTCCGGCGCTCACCTCACTCCCCGGCATCGATCGCACACCCAAACTCTTCGTCGGCGGCAAGCAGACGCGCCCCGATGGCGGCGGCTCGCGGCGCATCGAGAGCGCATCCGGCGCGCTGCTCGGCGAAGTGGCGGAAGGGAATCGCAAGGACATCCGCAACGCGGTCGAGGCGGCGCACGCGGCCGCGACGTGGCCGCGCATGAGCGGGCACGCGCGCGCGCAGGTGCTTTACTACATCGCGGAGAATCTCGCGGCGCGCACCACGGAGTTCGCCGCGCGCATCGCGCAGATGACCGGCGGCGACGGCGCGCGCGAGGTGGAGGCGTCGCTCGCGCGGCTCTTCACCTACGCCGCGTGGGCCGACAAGTACGACGGCGCGGTGCACGATCCCTCGATCCGCGGCGTCGCGCTCGCGATGCACGAGCCTATTGGCGTGATCGGGATAGCGGCGCCGGACGACGCGCCGCTGCTTGGGTTCATCTCGCTGGTGGCGCCGGCGATCGCGATGGGGAACACCGTCGTCGCGATTCCCTCGGAGCGCGCGTCGCTCGCGGCCACGGACTTCTACTCCGTGTTGGAGACATCGGACGTTCCCGACGGCGTCGTCAACGTAGTCACGGGTGCCAAGGCCGCGCTCGCGCTCGTGCTCGCCGAGCACGATGACGTGAACGCAGTGTGGTACCACGGCTCGGCCGGCGGCGGCGCGGCCGTCGAGCGGGCGTCCGCGTCGAACATGAAGCGCACGCACGTCGAGTCCGCGCCGCTCGACTGGTTCCACGCGCGAGCAGAGGGACCGGTGTTTCTGCGCGAGGCGACGCAGGTCAAGAACATCTGGATTCCGTACGGCGCATGAGCGACGGCTTTCAGATCGACATCGACAAGGCGATCGCCGCGCTGCCGGCCGCACCCGAAGAGCAGTACATGGTCGTCTTCCGGCACGGCACGCTCGAGACCGGGATCTACGCGCCGCGCGGTGTCGACGACCAGACGCCGCACTCGCGCGACGAGGTGTACGTCGTGGTGAAGGGCACCGGGATCTTCGTGTGTGGAAAGGAGCGCAAGCTCTTCACCCCAGGCGAGCTGCTGTTCGTCCCGGCCGGAACGGTGCATCGCTTCGAAGGGTTCAGCGTCGACCTGACGGTGTGGGTCATTTTCTATGGCCCGCCGGGCGGAGAGGAGCGGTAGGGCTTCTCCAGCCGCCGAGCCGGTCACGGCGTTTTCGCGGGCACGCTTTCCAGTCGTGTTCGCCAGAGAAAATCCCGAGGACGAGTCGCGATCAACGGCGTCGACACGTCATCGCGAAAGGCGGACTCTGCTCTCGCCACTCCGCAGAAAGCTTCGCCGGCGACTTGACGATCCTGGTAAATTTCACTGGACCTCGAGGGGGAAGGCATGGCGAAGAAGGTGCAGAAGACCGACGCAGAATGGAGGGCGCAGCTGACGCCGGAGCAGTACAGGGTCATGCGGGAGAAGGGGACGGAGCGCGCGCATACTGGCAAATACGCGAAGACGACGGACGCGGGCACGTACAAGTGCGCCGGCTGCGGCGAGCCGCTCTTCGCGTCGGAGACGAAGTTCGACGCGCACTGTGGATGGCCGAGCTTCACCGCGCCGATCGATGGCACCGCGGTGGCCGAGGCGCACGACACGTCGCACGGGATGCGGCGGACCGAGGTGTTGTGCAGCGCGTGCGACGCGCACCTGGGGCACGTGTTTCCTGACGGACCCGGAGAGAACGGTCTGCGCTACTGCATCAACTCGGCGTCGATCGATCTAGAGCCTGAGAAGGGCGCGTAGCTGAAGTCGCGCGCGGGTGGCTACCTCCCGCGCGCAGTCCCCGAAATCTTCTCCAGCACTGGCAGCGCTCGCGCCACCAGGGCGCGATCGCTCGCACGCAGCGCGCTCAGCGATGCGACGAGCGCCGCCACGCGCCGCTGGCGCCCGTCGTGCAGGAGCTTCGTGCCGCGCGACGTCGCCTTGACGCGCACGACGCGCCGGTCGCCCGCGTCGGCGATCCGCTCGACGAGCCCTTTCCCCTCGAGAATGACGATGAGCTTCGAGATCGTCGGCGGCCGCACCTGCTCGGCCCTGGCGAGATCGCCGAGCGTGATCGGGCCGCCGAAGACGATGACGGAGAGCGCCGAGAGTTGCGGGGCGGGGAGGCCGGAGGCATCGTCCTCGCGGCGGAGGCGCCGAAGGAGGTGGAGCGCCGCCGAATGGAGGCGGTCGGCGAGGTCGATAGTGCGGAGCCGCGGCCTTGCGGGCAGTGGCGTGCGGGGTCTTGTGGTGGCGGGCGCCATGCGTAATACTATTAGTTAGCTAAGGTAACTATCAGATCGTTAGCTCCTGTAACTAACCGCGCGCGATCGGCCCCAGGCAAGGGCCCCGCGATTTCAGGGAGGCGCCCATGCCAAATCTCAGCGACAGCCGCATCGGCCAGATCGCGATCGTCTGCAAGGACGTCGCGCGCGCTCGTGACTTCTATAAGGACGCGCTGGGCGTCAAACACCTCTTCGACGCCGGTCCGACGCTCGCGTTCTTTCAGAGCGGTACGACGCGGCTGATGCTCAGCAAAGCCGAGGGCGAGGCGACGGGGACGTCGGTGCTCTACTTCTTCGTCGCGGACATCGACGCTGTGAAAAGTGAGCTGGCGGGGAAGGGAGTAAAGTTCATCGACGAGCCGCATCTCATCGCAAAGATGCCCGATCACGAGCTGTGGCTGGCGGAGTTTCGGGATTCGGAGAACAACGTGCTGGCGTTGATGGAGGAGCGGCGGTGAAACGACTGATCACCGCGGTAGACAAGGCACTCGGGCGTCTTCGCGGTCAATACTGGTTGGGAAGTCCACTGGGATTCGCAAACTGACCTGTGGATGGAGTTCGGCACTCCGCGACTCCACATCCGACACCCCATTGCGTCCACGGCGTCTTCAGAACGTGTTCGGCGCCATCTCCGACACCGTCTAGTGCTCCCACGCGGTCAGTGGTCGCTCGCGATGACGTCGTGCAATTGGCGACTGGACCAACCGGATCTCGCGAGCATTACCGGTTCGAGATCCGTTCCGAGACGAGATCGAAGAGAGGCACTCCACCTTCTCGAGGGACAGCGCCTCGTCAGTGCCACGGTGGATTCGAGAACAGGGCGAACAGAATTCAATTTCGATCTTGGCGCTCGCCTAACCGCCCGTCGCGTTTCTGCCACGGAGCCGAACGGCATGTGGTCGCTATACGAACCGAATGGCTTCGTGCTGGTAGTGCGCGGATCGGGGGAGTACGATCATCGTCGTGCCACGGCGAAGGGTGAGCCTCGCTGGTCGCGCATCTCAAGTAAGTAGGGCTCCCATCGAATCCTTGCAGTGCCCGCGTGCACCAAACCAGTGCTACGCTCGAGTAACGAAGTACACGCTCGAGCGAGCTTGCGCATGGCGCCTCGAGTGGGCTGTGCGTTCGAATTCCGTGAACGCATCAAGGCGATTTTCCGCGCGCGCGACCGATTTGGAAGAGGAACTCCGCCAGATACCCCTTCCACACTGCCGGCAGCGAATGAGTGCCGTGCCCTCGCGTTCTGTCGCTGATCGGAATGAGCACGTAGCGCCCGTGCTTTACACGCGATATGAGCTTTTCCATCAGCCCCAGCTCGGGCGGGTTCACCTGATCATCCGCGGAGTTGATGGCGAGTACCGGCGCGACAACGTGCTCGAGGTCGGGCGCGGGGTTGTAGTCGGACGACGCCGAGAACTGGTACAGGTAGTCATTCGCATCCTCGTTCGCGACCGTGCGCTCGAGGTACTGGTGGATGTACGCGTCCGCGCTGTCGCGCGCCGGCGCCTGCTTCTGCAATTGCAGCGGACTGCTCGTCATCATGAACAGCAACTGCACGGCGGCCGTGAGTCCGGGCGGCTGCGTGACATAGTCGCCGCCCTTCCACGCCGGATCGTTCCGGATGTCGTCAATCATCATCGTGCGCATCATCCGGTTCCGGCCGCCGATCTGGGTCGGCACGCTCGCCAGCGGCACGAGCCCGTCCATGAAGTCCGGATACGCCTCTCCCCACATCCACGTCTGCATTCCGCCCATCGACGTGCCCATCACCAGGAGCAGGTGATTCACGTGCAATCCGTCAGTGACCAGACGGTGCTGCGCGACGATCATGTCGTGGTAGCCGTAGTGAGGGAAGTGCGCATGCAGGCCGTCACTCGGTTTTGTCGACTTTCCTGTGCCAATGCCGTCAGGGAGGATGATGTAGTGTGTCGCCGTGTCGAGGAGGTCGCCGGGGCCGAACAGCTCGCCCGCGAACTGCCGTCTGAGAAAGCCCTCGCCGTTTCCGGTCGTCCCATGCAGGATGAGCACGGCGTTCCGCACGATGCCTGAGGCATCTCGCCGCGGCGCGCCGAGCGTCACATAGTGAATGCGGAGCTCGGAGAGCACGGAGCCATCCGCAATGTGGAAATCGCGCATGACGAAGTCGCCAGGCGCACCGGAGGCGTCGCGGTCTTGGGCAGAAGTCCGCGACGCGCTCAGCATTGACGCGATGACTGATGCGAGTAATGCGAGGCGTGTGGAGCGGTGCACGGTTAGATCCCTGACAGTGGTGGCAGTTGATGCGGCCGGTCAGCGACGGCGCGCCCCGACGATCCAGGCATGGGAGTCGAACCACACTCCGTCGTTGCTCGCGTGCGCTGCGAGTGAATGAGTATTCGCGCGGTCCAAACTTCTGGAGCTCAAAGAAGAACTACCTGGGATTTGGCCCGATTTCGGCCGATTCAACGCCGGCCGAATTACGCCGCTGATCGGGCGAATCAGCAGGGATCCTTCGTTCGCTCAAGAATTATTGCGCCCGTTCGGAGAAGAGCCTTCAAAATGGTTAGCAAATCTCGACGAAAGAATTCGATTTATCAAACAGAATTTTTTGCAACGATCGCCATACAGGTGGTCTTCGATCGGTGACTGAGAGCGTGGCGATGAATCGTCGTACGTCCGCCACTAGCTCAACGCATTAGTCCATGCACTCTACGCCGCGAAAATCGGCAGCTGCGCCCTAGCCACCCTCATCCCTCCCACCGCCCTCCCAGCCTCGATCACCCCGCCCCCGAGCACTCGCTCTCCGCTGTAGAGCACGAGCGACTGCCCCGGCGAGATCGCGCTCACCGGCTCGTCGAGAGCCAGCTCGATCTCATCCACCTCCACCCTCACGATCTCGGCCCGCGCAGCAGAAGCGTGATGCCGGATCTGCACCTCGACCTGCGCGCCAACTCCCGGCGCGTCCGCCACGAGCCAGTTCATCTCCCGCGCGATGATCCCGCTCCCCAAGAGCTCATCCCTCGGCCCAATCACCACCGCGCGATCCGCCGGTCGAATCGCAGTCACGAACATCGGCTCCGCGTATCCACCCGGTAGCCCACGCCGCTGTCCGATCGTAAATCGCGCGAAGCCCTCGTGCTCTCCAACCTGTCGACCATCGCGAAGCAAGAACGGCCCACGCGATAGCGCCGCATCGCCGACCGCGAGATGCTTCGCCAAAACAACGGTGTGATCCCCACCAGGCACGAAGCAGATGTCCTGACTCTCCGGCTTCTCCGCTACCACAGTCAAGCCGAGAGCACGCGCCCGCGCCCGCGTCTCCTCCTTCGTCAGCGCACCAACCGGCAGCAGCATCCGACTTACCACCGCCCGATCGATCCCCCACAGGAAGTAGCTCTGATCCTTCGCCGGATCCAATCCCCTCAACAGCTCTCCGCCATGCGAACGCGCATAATGCCCCGTCGCTATCCACTTCGCGTCGAGCGCGTCCGCCTTCCCCAGCAGATCGCGAAACTTCGTGAACGAGTTGCACCGCACGCACGGAATCGGTGTGCGCCCACGCGCGTATTCGTCGACGAAGTTCTGGAGCACGTCGCGGCCGAACGCGTCCTCCATGTTCAGCACGTAGTGCGGAACACCGAGCTTCTCGCACACGCGACGCGCGTCGTCGATCGAGTCGAGGGAGCAGCAGGGGCGATCGGGCACCTCGTCGCCGTAGCAGAAGAGCTTCATTGTCGCGCCGATCACATCGTACCCCTGATCGACCAAGAGCGCCGCGGCGACGGACGAATCCACGCCCCCGCTCATCGCGACGAGCACACGCTCGCGGCTCATCGCAAAACCCTAGCTCGCGACGCCCGCGAGGCGCCGCGCCTTCGAGATCAGGGCGGGGAAGAGCTGCACCACCCGCTCGATGCACGCGTCCGTCGTGAGCGAGCCGAGACTCATGCGCACCGCGGCGATCGCAAGCTCCCGCGGTACTCCAATCGCTTCCAGCACGTGCGATGGATCCACCGTCCCGCTCTGACACGCCGACCCCGACGAGCACGCGACACCCGACATGTCGAGCGCCATCAGCATCGACTCGCTGTCCGTTCCCGGCACGGAGATGTTCAAAATGTGCGGCGCCCGCGGCGCACCAGCTCCATTCACCACCGCATCGGGAATCCGCGTCTCCAGCTCCCGCTGCAGATAGTCGCGCATCCTCTCCAGCCTCGGCATCTCCGTCTCGAGCTCCTCCACCGCCAGCTCGGCTGCCCGCGCGAGCGCGACCGCAGCGGCGACGTTCTCCGTGCCCGGGCGCACGCCGCGATTCTGCGAGCCGCCGAATTGCAGCGGCTCCACGAACGTGCCGCGGCGAATGTACATCGCGCCGATTCCCTTCGGCGCACCGATTTTGTGGCCAGAGAGAGATAGTAGGTCGAACGAAGAAGTCTTCGCGCTCACCGCGACGTGCCCGAACGCCTGCACCGCATCGGTGTGAAAGAGCACGCCGCGCGATTTCGCACGTTGTGCAAAGTCGGCGATCGGCTGGATCGTCCCGATCTCGTTGTTGACCCACATGATCGAGCAGATCGCGACGTCCTCGCGCACGAGCGCATCGAAGCTCTCGCTGCGCACGAGCCCCGCGCCATCCACGCTCAGAATCCGCTCCTCGGCACCTTCGTGCGCGGCCTGATGGCTAGCCGCGAGAATCGCCTTGTGCTCGATTGGCGTCGTGACCACGGCTCGCTTCCCCACGTTCTTGTCGCGCAGCAAGCGCCAGCTACCCAGGATCGCGAGGTTGTCGGACTCGGTGCCGCCGGAGGTGAACACGATCTCGTCCGAGTGCGCGCCGAGCGTTGCGGCGAGCCGCTCACGCGCCTCGTCGAGTGCCGCGCGCGCCTCGCGTCCCCACCTGTGGATGCTGGAGGGATTGCCGAATTTGGGGCCGTAGAACGGCTCCATCGCGGCAAAGACTTCCGCGCGAACGGGCGTCGTCGCGGAATGGTCGAGGTAGACCGGTGCGGGCATCCCTAAAAGCTAACGTTTCGGTGGCCCCGCGGAATGGCGCCGCCCCTGCACCCGCTTCTAGTGCCGCTCTGGGCCGTCGTTACCGGCGGGAGGCGCCTTCGAGAAGCCCAGCACGGACTCCACGCGCGCCGCGCGAGCCATCGCGATGGCGGACTGCAGATACTTGGCACCGGCCACCGAATCTCCCTGCGACTTCGAGATGTCGCTGAGCAGCGCCGCGGTGATCACGTAGCGAAGCGGGATGTCCGACGACGCCTTGTCCACCCACTCGCCGCGCTTGAGCAGCGCCGCGGGAGCCGCGTAGCTGTTCCAGAGCGAGTCGGTGCGCGGCAGGTCGAAGAAGCCGTAGCCGGGAATCTCGACGAAGCGCTTGTCCGCGACGATCGGTGTGGGGAAGAGCTTCGAGACGAGCCCCTGGTTCGCCACGTACTTGCTCAGGCCGAGCGTGCGCGGATAGGAGCCGGATGTGAAATAGAGCGGCCGGTTCGGATAGCCGTCCTGAATCACGCGCAAGACGATGATCTGATCCTTGAAGAAGTCGCCGGCAGGAATCACCGCCTCGATCGCATCCTTCTTGAAGAGCTGCGGCTGCGGAAGCGAGATGACCTCCGGCAGCGCATCGGCCTGGTCGAGCGTGAGCGTCACCGGCGATCCCGTCGGCAGCGGCCACGAGCGACCGCGATACACCGCGGGTCCCTTCGCCGCGTCGTACGGATAGATGGGGCGACGAATCATCTGGCGCACGTACCAGTCGGTACGCAGCAGCGATGTCACCGCCACCGTCACATCCTTTCGCACGCCCTCGACTTCCTGCGCGTACCAGAGGGGGAAGGTGTCGTTGTCGCCGTTGGTGATGAGCACACCGTACGGCTCGACGCTGTTCAGCACATCCGCGGCCCAGTCACGCGTGAACGTGTCGCCGTGGCGCGAGGCCGCGCGCCAGTTCGTGATGAGCGGAATGATCGCGAGCAGGAACACCGGCGTGGTCAGCAGCCAGTTCCTCCGCGGAATCTTCGCCGCCTCGCCTTCGCTTTCCGGCGAGAGCAGCGCCGCGAGCTGCTCCCACACGAGCACGATCCCGAGCCCTGCCCACACGCTCCACGCAGAGAAGCCCCACAAATAGAAGTAGTCGCGGTCGCGCACCTCGCGCGGTACCGTGTTTCCGAGCTCCGGCGCCTGCGAGTAGCCGTACTTGAAGTTCATGTAGAAGATCAGCGCGAGCGTGATCGTGAACATCAGCGGGCCGAAGAAGCCGAACGACCATCGATCGCGTTTGTAGTGCGCGTAGCCTCCCGCTATCCCGAGCACGAGGAAGATCCCCGCGAGCATCCCCTGCAGTCCGCGCGGCGCCGTGTCGTACGGATCGCGCAGCCACTGCCACTTGAAGTACATCCAGAACATTCCGACCTGCGCCGGGAACGAGACCTGACGGTCATCGAGTGGCGGCTTGCCGTACTGGACGCGATTGATGTTGTCCGCGAGCCGGCTGCGCGCCGTCGCGTTGAAGGTGCACGAGAGCGCGAAGGTCGTTGTGCACCCCGTCGCCTCGCCCTCGTTGATCGCGGGGAAATGCCCAGCGCGAATCGGCTCGACCGCGAACGGCGTGAGCCCGAGCACGAAGGCGCCCGCGATCGCGAGCAGCAGCTTCCAGCGCAGGAGCGTCGCCGGGCGCCGCAGCATCACCGCGGCGATCACCGCGGGCGCTACGAGAAAGCCTGCCGGATGATTCGTGTAGCCAAGCGCGATCAGAAAGCCGATCAGCACGAGCAGCCTATCCGCCGTGCGCCCCTCGGGGTTGTCGCACCAGAGCACCGTCAGCCAAGACACAATCGCGAAGAACGCGAGCGACACCGTGTAGACCTTCTCGTTCACGACGGACTGATTCCACACCGTGAAAGCCGTTGCGCCGAGCAGCGCCGCCGCAGCGGCAGCGCCGCGCTGCTGCCACCGCTCGGGGAGCCACGAGCTGCACACGCGCTCGACGACGAGGAACCACGTGCCCGCCGACACCGCGCTGCACACCGCCGCGAGCACGTTGATCTTGGTTCCCGCGCTCCCGCCTATTGGCAAAATCGTGAACACGTGCGCGATCAGGATGAAAAATGGATTCCCCGGCGGATGCGGAATGCCGAGCACCTTCGCGGCCGCGATGTACTCGCTGGTGTCCCACATCGCGGTGTTCGGCGCGAGCGTGGCGATGTAAAGGCCGAAGATGATGAGCGACACGATCGCCGCGACGCCATACGATGGTCGCTGCTCTGCTACAACTTGAAGATCGCGGCGCGGTGCTTTGCGCGGTTGTGTACGAGGTGGCATTTCGAGGTTCAGAAGGTGGATACGTTCAGCGACATCAGATCATCGACCCGCATCGTCTCGGCCGTATAAAACGGCTCGCCATATTTCACGCGAATGAGCGAGCCGTAGTGCGCCGCCTGATGCCGCACGATGTCGTAGAGCGGCTCGCCATTCGGGAAAGCCTCGCCCGCATGCGTCGCGCCGTCGAACTGCGACGCGTACGCCTTGATCGCGAGCAGCTTCTGCTCGAACTCTGCCGAGATGTCGACGACGAATGTCGGCTTCACCGGGTCTTCGCGATAGGTGAGCGAGTGGAGGAGCTTGAAGGGGCGGAAGCGCGGCACGTCGGGCTCGATCTTCGACAGCCCGGAGAGGAAGCATGCGTCCGTCACGAGCTCCGCGCTCACGCGATGGTCGGGGTGCTTGCCGGTAATCGACGGCGCGAGCACGACGCGCGGCTGAAACTCGCGGATGAGCCGCACGAGCTGCGCGCGCGTGGCGGGAGTGTTCGTGATCCCCGCGTCCGGGAGCCCGAGATTCACCCGCGCGCTGACGCCGAGCAGCTCGGCGGCGCGGCTTGCTTCCCGCGCGCGCAGCTCCGCGGAGCCGCGCGTGCCCATCTCGCCCTGGGTGAGATCGATGATCGCGGTGCGCTGCCCGAGCGAGGCCGCCTTGAGGAGGGTGCCTCCGCACGTGAGCTCGACATCGTCGCGATGCGCCGCGATCGCTAGAACGTCAACGGTCGTCATGGGGGAGAATATACGCCCCTGACAGGGGCGATGGCGGACACTACATTCGAGCCGTGCGCGCGACGCCGACGTGGAGCGAGATGGGGGCGCAATGGCCCAATGGTCACGCCAGCCGCTTCGTGGAAGCGGGCGGGCAGCGCTGGCACGTCCAGATCATGGGGCGCGGGCCGGCGCTGCTCATGGTGCACGGGATAGGCGCGGCCACGCACACGTGGCACGAGCTCGCGCCGCGCCTCGCGTCGCGCTTCACGATCATCGCTCCGGATTTGCCCGGCCACGGCTTCACGACCGCGCCGCGCACCGACCATCTCTCGCTCGATGGGATCGCGATCGCGCTGGCTGCGCTCCTCGAGGCGCTCAAGATGGCGCCGGTGGTGGGCGTGGGGCACGGCGCGGGCGCCGCGATCGCGATGCGCCTGGCACTCGGCGAGGACAGCTCGCTCCGCGCGCTCGTGGGCATCAATGCGTCGCTGACGCCGCCGCAGCACCAGCTCTGGACGCTCCTCGCGCCCGCCGCGCGCGTGGGCGTGCGCTCGCCGCGGATGGCCGAGCTGGGGCGCGATCTCGAGTCGGGGACGCTGGACTCGTCGCTCATGAGCACGACGGGCTCGCGTCTTTCGCCGGAGCAGGCCGCGCTCTATGGCGTGTTCCTGCGCTCGCAGCGGCACATGGGCGCGGTGATGACGGTGTTCGAGCACTGGGACGCGCCGCGGCTGCAGCGCGATCTCGACCGTCTCACGATTCCGGTGACGTTGGCTGTTGGCCTGCACGACAGCTGGGTGCCGCCGCACGACGCCGACCGGATAGCGATGCGCCTCGCGGATGCGCGGATCGTCGAGGTGCGCGAGGGCGGCCACTTCGCGCACGAGGATGCGCCGGATCAGCTGGAGAGCATCATTGTGGAGTGCGCGCGGAATGCGGGGCTGTTGGCGGGGATCGCGGTGGCGGAGGATTGATGCAAGAACGGCGGCTCGTTTGAGCCGCCGTTTTCGTTTACTCTCGCATCCACTACTCGTATCTCAGCGCCTCGACCGGATCGAGCTGCGACGCGCGATACGCCGGCAGCAAGCCAAACACGATCCCCGTGAACGCGCTCGTGAGCAGCGCAGCCACGATTGCCATGGGCGGTATCGTCGCATCGATCGGAGTGAACTTCCGGATCGCCCACGCGAGCCCGCCGCCGATGATCAGTCCCGTGCTTGCGCCGATCATGGTGAGCGTCGCCGCTTCGACGAGGAACTGCCACAGGATCACGCCCTTCGTCGCACCCAGCGCCTTGCGCACGCCGATCTCACGCGTGCGCTCGGTAACGGAGATCATCATGATCGCGACGACGCCTACGCCGCCCACGAGCAGTCCGATCGCCGAGAGCGAGATGACGACGACGAAGAAAATCTGGACCGTGCTGTTATAGAGATCCATGAGCTTGTCCTGCCCATATAGAAACCACGTGTCCTCCGCCGCCGGCCGCAACCGCCGCTCCGTGCGCAGTGCGGAGGTGACCTCGTCCATCGCGACATCCTGCGCCACGCCGTCGCGGGGTTTCACCGTGAGGTCGAGCCACCTGACACCCATCTGTAATTTGCGGCGTGCCGTCTCGAACGGAACGATCGCGCCAGGCTTATTGCTCTCGTTGAAAAAATTCGCCAGCGGATGATAGAGACCGATGATGACGAACGGCTTCCCATCTACCGCCACCGTCTTTCCCACCGCGTCGCCATTGTCGAACAGCGAAGCGGCCATCACCTCGTTGACGATGATGACCTGTTCGGCATTCGCGTTCTCGTGCTCGGTAAAGCTTCGGCCCGGATCGATGTCGCCGCCATCCACGTCAGTCCAGCCGGGAGTGTAGGCGTCGACGTTCACCGACTGCAGGTCGCGATCATGATACTTGATCTCCGCACCCGTGCCGACGTGCGCGATCACGCCCTTGATTGACGGCAGCTCCCCAATCATCGTCGCCTCGGCGATCGTGAGCGACTTGTGATGCCGCCACGGGCAGCTGTCCGCAGAGCCATCGCAGCCATTGATGCCGACCGGCCAGCGCGTGACGTAGAAGGTCGTCGGGCCCGCTGCCGCCATCGATTTTTCTACGCCCGAATTGATCCCGTGCACACCGGCGGACATCGCCGTCACGACGAACACGCCGACCGCTATTCCCAGGATCGTCAGCCCCGCGCGCACCTTGTTCGTGCGAATGGCGTCGAGCGCAATGAGTACGCCTTCGCCCAGTGCGTGCAGCTTGTTTCCGATAGCCATTAGTCGGACCTCAGCGCGAGAATGGGGTCCAGGCGCGATGCCCGGCTGGCGGGATAAATCCCCGCGATGATTCCGACACCGGCACCCAGGAACACCGACACCACGATCGACCACAGCGCCACGCTCGAAGGCAACGGCGTCACCGATTTGATCAGCGCCGAGAGACCGAAGCCGAGCGCGATGCCAAGGATCGCGCCGAACAGGCTCAGGGTGGCGGACTCCACCAGAAACTGCCACATGATGTCGCGCCGCCGCGCACCGAGTGCCTTTCGAATTCCAATCTCGCGCGTGCGATCGGCGACGGCGACGAGCATGATGTTCATGATCACGATGGCGCCGACGACGAGTCCGATGGCAGGAAGCACGATGCCGCCGATGACCAACACTTGCTTGATTCCTTGCCAGAAGCCGAGAGCGGAATCCGATGTCTCGAACATGAAATTGTCCGGATCCGAAGGCCGCAGATGGTGGCGTCGCCGCATGACTTCGCGTGCCGCCTCCTCGGAGTCCTGCAGATTCCCCACATCCGAGCCCTGCACGAGCACGCCGTCGATTCCCATGCGCGCGTGCGTCACGCGGCGCATGTCCGAGTGAAACGGCCCAATTGCCTGGCGGTCGAGCGATACGCCGAACGTGCTCCCCTGCTTTTTCAAAACTCCGATCACACGGAAGGGCAGCCCCTCGAGCCGAAGCTCCTTGCCAAGCGGGTCGATGTTCGGGAAGTACGTGTCGGCGGTCTCGCTGCCCAGCACGACCACGGGCGCACCGATCTGCTCTTCCTGTTCGGTGAAGACCCGCCCGCGTTCGACATCGAGATTCTTGATCAGGAAGTATTCGGCCGAGACTGCACCAACCATCGCCTGCGGTCCACTGCTCCGGTACTGAGACGCAGGCGTCGCGTAACGCATGTCCTGGATGGCCCAGTGCGCGCCGCTCGGCAGTGCGTCGCGCACTGCTTCCGCATCTTCGGATGTGATCAGCGGACGGCGCTGCCATTCGCGCCACGTTGCTTCGGTCACGTTTCCGTTCTGAAAATTCGGGTAGCGACGGAGCGTGAATGTGTTCACTCCGAGGAACTTCGCGGCAAAGTCTTCCTCGACGTATTTCGACATGCCGTTGACGATCGAAACAACGGCGATGAGAAACATCACTCCGATCGTCACGCCGAGCAGCGTGAAAAAGCTCTTGAGCTTTTGCACACGAATTTGCGTGAGCGCAAGTCGAATGGCGTCGAGAAGGGACATGCGCTAGGTCCGCGCGTTGAGCGTCGCGAGAAACGTCTCGCGCGTGTCGTCGGAGGAGATGCGGCCATCGAGCAGCACCACCACTCGACGTGCATGCGCCGCGATATCCGGCTCGTGCGTCACCATGATCACCGTCTGTCCGGACGATGCGAGGCCCTCGAACACGCGCATGATCTCTTCCGACGTCGTCGAGTCGAGATTTCCCGTTGGCTCGTCGGCGAGCAGGATCGCCGGGCGATTCACGAGCGCGCGCGCGATTGCGACGCGCTGCCGCTGCCCGCCGGAAAGCTCGTTCGGACGGTGATCCCTGCGATCGCCCAGCTGTACGCGCTCCAGCGCCTCTTTTGCACGTGCCTTCCGCTCCGCCGCGCCGACACCGGCGTACACGAGTGGCAGCTCCACATTCTGCTGGGCGGTTGCGCGCGGGAGCAGGTTGAACGTCTGGAAGACGAAGCCGATCTCGCGATTGCGCACGCGCGCGAGCTCGTCGTCGGCCATACGTGACACGAGCTCGCCATTGAGCCAGTACTCACCCGCGGACGGCGTATCGAGACAGCCGATGATATTCATGAGCGTCGACTTTCCCGACCCCGACGGACCCATGATCGCGACGTATTCGTTGCGCCGCACCGCGAGCTCGACGCCGCGCAGTGCGTGCACCACCTCGCCGCCCATGTCGTAGTCGCGCGTAATTCCGCGCGTTACGATCACCCAGTCCGCCGACGGTGCCGCGCCCGGAGCGCCAGTGACCACCTGGCGCTCCGCCGTCGTGCTCATCGCAATCTGTTGCTCGATCAAGCTCACGCCTTCGCCTCCTTCTTCTTGTCGTCCTTTTTGACTTCCTTCACGGCAGTGCTGTCGTGCAGCGTCCGAATCGCCTGATAGCTGCCGGCGACCACCGTCTCTCCTTCCTGCAGCCCGCTCAGCACCTCGAAATATTCCTCACCGGGAATGCCGACCTTCACGGGGCGAAAGGAAACCCGGTTGTCCTTGCCGACGACGAACACGCCTTCGACATCCTTCTGCGCAATGTCCTTCGTCGCCTTCTTGCCGAGCACCACCGCAGCGGAGTCGCGATTCTCGTTCGCCTCGTGCTCGCGTACCGTGAGCGCGATGATCGGAATGCTCAGTACCGCCTTGCGCGAGTCCCACACGATCTTCGCGGTCGCGGAGAAATCCGGGCGCGTGTCGATTGGCGGGTTGAGCAGCTGCACGCGTACTTCGTAGTCGACTGCCTGATCGGAGCTGGCGGTGGTCGTCGTTCCGGCGCTCACGGAGCTGTGCGCAATCTCCGTCACCTTCCCGCGAAACGTGGTATCGGGGAATGCGTCGATCAATACCTGCGCGGTATCGCCGACGTGGAGGCGGGCGACATCCGTCTCGTCGACCTTCACCTTCGTCTCGAGCACCGACATGTCGCTGATCGTGAGCAATAGCGCCTGGTCCTTGCTGAACGTGCCGGGCACCGCGGTCTCTCCCTGCTGCACGTTGAGTCGCGTAATGCGTCCGTTCATCGGCGCCTGAATCGTCGTCTTCGCGAGCAGCGAATTCGAATTCTGGAGCGCGGCATTGTTCTGATCGACCTGGTGCTGCGCCGCCTCGAAGAGCGCGGTGTTCACGTCCACCGTCGTCTTGAGCTCCTCGACCTGCTCGGCCGAGATGAGCGCCGCATTCGTCTTCACGATTTCAGCCGACCGTCTGTAGGCGTTCGAGGACTGATCGAGATTGGCCTTCGCGCGAGCCAGATCGGCCTTGGCGGACGCGACGGCGGCAGCTTCACGCTGCACGTCTGCCTGATAAGTAGACGGATCGATCTGTAGCAGGAACTGTCCCTTGGTCACCATGTCGCCCTCCTTCACGGAAAGCTTCACGATGCGCCCGCTCACATCGGATGCGACGTCGACCTTCGTGTGCGGCTGCACCTGCCCGCTCGCGGTGACGTACGCGGTGAGATCGCGCTTCTGCACCTTCTCGAGGCGAACCTCGACCGCCTTGTCTCCGCGTTTGAAGGCGGCGAGCACTATCACGCCGACCAGAATCGTCGTGACGGCTACTGCGGCGATCAACTTTCCACGTCGAGTCATCTGTTGCTCCGATTAGCGCAAAGGACGGCCGACGGCCGCTTCCAGAGCGGCGAAGGCCTTATGGAAATCATACACGGCGTTGATGCGATCGCTCTCCGCCTGCTCGAATTGCGACCGTGCGTCGCTCACGTCGAGAAATGGTGCCAGCCCCACGCGGTAGCGCTCTTCCGCCAGCCGCAGGGTTTCACGCGCCTGAATGGCCGTACGCTCCTGCAATGCCACTTGCTGGGCCTGCGCCTGCAAGGTGAGATACCCACTCGTTACGGTCGCGGTCGTCTTGAGCTCCTGGGCGCGAATCGCGTAGAGCGCATCGTTCCGCGCGGCCTCGGACTGCTCGACCTTCAGCTCGCGCTGAAAGTTGTCGAAGATGGGGAGCGAGAGCGTGGCGGTAACCTGAAATGGCTGCTTGGTGAAGCCGAACGGGAAGGCGTTGTTCGACTTGCGAATCGCCGCGGCCTGCGAAGCGGGGAGCGTTCCGTCGGAGTTGAGCGTACCGCACTGTCCAGCCTGGCTCGATAGCCCGGCGCCGACCCGAATCGAGTCCTGCGCGAGGCAGCCCTGCACCCCTCCCGCGGCCTGGTTCACAAGAAAATTCGAATTGGTGAAGGAATTCGTGTATCCGCCGACGCCCGTCGACACCTGCAGTGTGGGCAGATACGACCCCCGCGCCGCCTTGATACCGATCTTCGCGGACTCATCGCGCGTGCGCGCCGCCTCGAGCGCCGGATTGTCCGCCCGCGCCAGCGCCAGCACCGAGTCCACCGTGAACGTCGGTGCCTTCACTTCATAGGTAGTGGTCAGCCGCGAGTTCTGCGGCTCCATCATGCCCATGTGCTGGAAGAGCGTCAGCCGGTCGATCGCGACCTGATTCTTCGCCCTGATCGCCGCAACCTCCTGTGTGCCGAGATTCACCTCGGCCTTCGACACATCGAGCGAGATACCGGAGCCCACCGCGAGCTTCGCCTTCGCGAGCTGCAGCGCCGTCTGGGCGTTGGCGATCAGCGAGTCCTCGAGCTTCGCCTTGGCCTGGTCACCAAGCACCGTGAAGTAGTCCTGCGCGATCTGCGAGCGCGTGACTGACACGGAGTTGGTGACGTCGGCGTCTGCTGCGCGCACGTTTGCCTGCTCGATCTTCGGATTCAGAAAGGTGCTCGTGCCGACGTTGTACGTCAGCCCGATGAAGTACGAGGACTGCTCGGAGTTCGAGCCGTTGCCCTGCGCGAAGCCGCTCAGCAGCGTGTTACCCTGCGCGAGGTAGAGCCCCTGCAGCTGGGCATCGGCGCGGGGAAGCAGGGCACCATACGCGGCGCGGCGTCGCGCGACTGCGGTGCGGCGCGCCTCGACGATTTGCAGGTGATCGGGGTTGTTCTTCTGCGCAATCGACATCGCCTTGTCGAGCGACAGCTCGGGGCCACCAGTGGTGTCCACGGTCTGGGCGCGAATCGTGTCCGCGGTCTGGGCTTTGGCGTTCGAAAATGGCAGTAGTACAGCCACGGCGCTGATGGCGACCGTGACGGCTGGCAAGCACCGCATTGTTTCCTGTCCTCGTGTCCGAAGTCACGCCCAATACGGCGGGGATCGCTACGAGGTTTCAGGAACGTGTTACATGCACTCGCGGAGAGCGGAAGCTCACGCCGGGTGAGGGGCCCGAGTCTAACGCGGCAGCTCGTCGCGGGTGGCGGTGATGCCGCTGGCGTCCAGCTGGACCTTGAGAATGCGCCCCTGTGCGTCCGCCCACACCTGGCGCGTGGCCCCGGTGGGCTCCTGGATGGTATAGTGGCGCGCTTCCACGCTCGTGGTGCCTACGCGCACCTGCTCGTTGGCGCCCGCCTGGATTCGCATCGTCTCTTGCGTGTTTCGGCGCGGGATCACCACCGGAATCGTCGCCGAGCCGCCGCGGGCGCGCTGCACGAGGAAGTAGTACTGGTGGAAGATGTCGTCGTCGAGAATCAGCGCCCCGTCGGACACGATGTACTCCTTCGACGACTCGCCCTTCGCGTTCTTGAGCTGCGCGCTGAACCGCCCGCCGCCAATGCGCCCGCGCAGCCGCTCGACGTCGGTGCCCGTGCGCACCTCCACCTGATAGGCGAGCGGAGAGAACGAGGTGTCGGTGCGGAGCGCCGGCGCGAGATGCTCCGTGTCGAACGTCACGGTCGCGTTGGCGACGACGACATCGCCGCCGGGGCCTTTCGTGCGACGGATCGTGAACGACTCCTGGCCGATGCGATCCGTCGGCTTCGTTCCGCCGCGCGTGATCGTGAACGCGCCTTCGTCCACCGTGGTAACCTGGGCGGCGGCGGCGGCGGCGGCGACGCTCGTGAGTGCGAGCGAGAGCGCGATGGCGGTGCTGAGAGAGCGCATGTCAGAAATATGATACCCGCGGCGCAAAGTTGTGTTCATGCGTCCAGGGCGGGGGTAAGGAAGATTCGCTCGCTGACGCGCTGGCGAATGCGCTCGTACATCGCACGCCCCTTCTCGGCCGTGGCGAGCGACGGGCGGCCGATCGACCCCGCGCTCTCCTTCGGGACGCGCAAATATCCGCGCCGGTAACGACGCAGCTGCTCGCGATTCATCATGTAGTCCTGCGCCCATTCCATGCGCACCATCTCGGGCGCGAGATACAACATGAGCGACGTGTCGGCCTCGTCGCCGTGCATGTGCTCCGGCTGTCCTTCAAGGAGATCGTCGAGGCGAATCGCGTACAAATCGACCACCCGCACGCGCGCTTCTCGCGTCACGACCGTCGAGAGGGCATCCTGATGCGGTTCGTGATCGTGCGCGGTGATCAGGATAAATTCGCGGAAGCCGCACCCCTCCCAGCTCGCGAGGAGATCGTTCAACAGGCGGTGCAGCGTCTTCCGCCGCATCGACGAATTCCCGACGGCCTCGCGCGCCGACTCGACGTTCACGCCATATTCGATGGTCGGTGCGCACAGCACGCCGTAGGTGGCCGAGAGGTCGTCGGCGAGCTTTTCGGCGATGATGGTGGCGCAGCCGAGCGGCAGATGGGGGCCGTGCTGCTCGCAGGTGCCCACCGGAATGATGAGGCGGGGATCGCGCGCGAGAATCTCGGCCACCGCGCCGGGAGCGGTGTATTTGAGCAACCGCGCCTCGGTTGCAGGCGCATGGACTGGAGGGGGAGCCGTCATCTCGAACCAGAATGAAGTGGACGTGACGCCGCGAGCGGCGTTCGGCACCGGTGTCACGACACGTCTCTGGACGCTCGTCGCGGGCGTGGCGCTCGTGGCGGGGGGCTGGTGGCTGCGCACCCCGAGCGTAGGCTACCTCGCTTTCACGATCGCCGCCACGGTGGCGTCGCTCGTCTTCGCGATCGTGCAGCCCCGTGGCGCGCGCCGCTGGACCGTCGCGGCTGCGGTGGCGCTCGCTGCGTTCGCGGGGGTCGCGGCGCAATCGCAGCGCGATCTCACGCGCATCGACCGCGACTGGCCCGCCTATCGCGCGTTCGTGGTGGAGCGCGGCGGACGCGAGCTGCAGCGCGAGATCGCCGCGTCGATGCTGGCGCTGCGCGACGAGGCGACGCGTGCGCTCGACGCGCCCGCGGACGCGCGGCAGGCCTTCGTCACGCTCGACGAGCTGACCTCGGGAGCGCCGGAGCGTGGCGTCGTGCTCTACGAGGGCAACAGGCCCTTCGCGTGGGGTGGGCGGCTCGTCGTCCCCCCCGACTCCACCAATCGTCCCGCCGGCGCGCTGCACTCGCCCTTCTATACCGTGCTGTACGCGGTCGAGACGCGAGGGAGCCGGCGCGCCGTGGCGATGGCGGTGGCATACGCCGAACCGCCGGGAGATCAGCTCGTGCCGGCGATCGGCAATCGGATAGCGCAGGAGCAAGGGCTCCACGCCTTCGACGTGACGCCCAGCAGCGCGGGGGCGAGCGCCGGCGCGTTCGTGGTTACCGAGGGGACGGATACGCTGCTCGTCGCGCACGCGGTGGCGCCGGGCGAAGAGGAGGCGCGGCTCAGCGCGCTCGTGCGTGTGCGGCTCTCGGGCGCGCTGCTGCTCGCGCTCGCCTTCGCGTGCTTCCTCGTCGCGTCGTGGCGCCGGCAGCGCTCTCTGCTCGGCAGACTGCTGCCGCTCGCGGTCGCGCTTGCGCTGCTTGCGCTCGTGCCGCTCAATGCATTCTCGGGGAGCGGCGTCTTCTTCGATCCGACGGTCTACTACTCGGAGGTCGGCGGGCCATTCACCGCGTCCGTCGGCGCGCTCGGGGCGACCGCGGTGGTCGTGCTGCTCGCACTGCTCCTCGTGTTGCGCCGCGGGCTGCGCTTCTCGCGACGATGGATCGCCGTGCCGATCGCGCTCGCGATTCTCGCCGCGTCGCCCCCGCTGCTCCGAACGCTCGGCGGCGGGGTGTCGCCGCCGCTCAGCGGCGTGGCGGTGGAGCTCTGGCTCGGATGGGAGATTGCGCTCTTTCTCGCGACCGCATCGCTGTTCATCGGCGTGGCGGCGGTCGGCAGCGCGGGGCTCGGCTCGGGGCGCGGGCTGCCGCCGTGGGTGGCGCCGGTGCTCGCGACGCTCGCCGCCGCGATCGCGCCGGTGGTGCTGCACGCGCCGGGGACGTGGCCCACCTGGTATCGCGTGCTCTGGATGGGCGTGGTCGCGACGCTCGCGCTCACGCGGTCGCACCGGCGGCTCGTGCTCGTTGCGGGCGCGGTGGCGGCGCTCGTGGCCACGACGTTGACGTGGGGCGCGGGAGTGCGCGGGCGCGCGACGCTCGCGGACAGAGATGTGAGCGGGCTCGCGATCGTCGATCCCGACATCGTGAGCGTGCTCGAGCGGCTCGGCGGCGATCTGCGCGCGGCGCCCGTCGCCCGCACGGAGGCGGAGCTCGCGAAGCGATACATGCGCTCTGATCTGGTGGGGAGCGGCTATCCGGTGGACCTCATGGCGTGGGCACCCGAGGGGCTGCCTACAGCGGAGGTGACGCTCGATCAGCTGACGCCGCCGGTGCGCGATGTGGGCGAGGTCGCTGCCGACGCGCGCGCGACCGGCGCGACGCAACTGCAGTCGGTGCTCGGCGTGCCGGGGATGTTCGTCGTGCTCGCGGTGCCGCACTCCGACAGCTCGGTGACGACGGTGGTCGTGGCGCCGCGCACGCGGCTGATCGCGACCGATCCATTCGCGCCGCTGCTCGGCCTCGAAGATCGCGAGACTGGGGAGCCGCCGTACACCGTGGTGCTCGTGGAGGAGCAGGCGAGCGACAGCCTGCCGCGCGCAGGGACGCGCTGGTATCGCGACGCGAACGAGATGCACGGCGATCACATCGTGAGGACGGCGCGCGGCGAGATGCGCGCGCACATCGAGATCGAGCTCCGCTCGCTCGGCATCTTGATGCAGCGCGGCGCGCTCGCGGTGTTGCTCGACCTCGTGCTTCTGATCGCGGTCTGGATGATCGCGGCGCTGCCTGACGGGCGCGTGCTCAAGCGGCTGCGCGTGCAGGTGCGGCGATGGGGAACGAGCTATCGGTCGCGGCTGACCGTCGTGCTCTTTGCCTTCTTCGTGATCCCGGCGCTCGTCTTCGCGGCCTGGAGCTACGAGCGGCTGCGCACGGAAGACCGGCAGTCGCGCGATCTCGTGTTGCGCGAGGCACTGCGCGGAATCTCCACGGACGAGGAAGCGCGTCGCGGCGCGTCGCTCATTGGGCACACGGACATCCCGCTACTGCTCTATCGCAGCGGCGAGCTTGGCGGCGCGAGCCAGCCGCTATTCGACGCGCTCGCGCCGATGGGCGCGTTTCTCCCGCCATCGGCGTACCAGAGCCTGAGCGCGGGGCGCGAGGTGTACGCGAGTCTGATGGAGGACGTGAACTCCGGGCCTGCGCTCTTCGGCTTCCGTGTTGCGACGAGTGGCAGCGGACAGACGTACGTGATCGGCGCGCCGGCGCGCGGAACGGAGGCGACGCTCGATCAGCGGCGGCGCGATCTCGCGGTGCTCGTTGCGTGCGCGACCGTGCTCGGCGCGCTCGCCGCGCTGGCGCTGAGCCGCATTGCGTCGCGCTCGCTCGCGGAGCCGATCGGCGCGCTGCGCGTCGCCGCGCTCGCGATCGCGCGCGGCGATCGCGAGCCACCGCTCGCCACGCGCGCGCCGGATGAATTCCAGCCCGTGTTCTCCGCCTTTCGACGAATGGCTGCGGACCTGGGCGAGAGCCGCGCGGCGCTGGAGAATGCGCAGCGCCGTACCGCGGCGATTCTGCGCAACGTCGCCAGCGGTGTCGTCGCGCTCGACGCGGACGATGTCGTCACGCTTGCGAATCCGCGTGCGGAGGCGATGCTCGACCGCGCGCTGCCGCCTGGCCTCGAAGCCTCGAGGCTCGGCGAGGAGACGGCGCGGCGGCTGCGCGCGTTCGCCGAGAGTGCGTTGGAGGAGGAGGAGTTCGAGCTGACGATTCACGGGCGGCAGCTGCAGGCACGGCTGACGCGACTGTCGGCGGGGCGGGGCGGATCCGTGCTTACCCTCGACGACATCACCGACCTCGCGCGCGCGCAACGCGTGATCGCGTGGGGCGAGATGGCGCGGCAGGTGGCGCACGAGATCAAGAATCCGCTCACGCCGATTCGGCTCGGCGTGCAGCACTTGAAGCGCGCGCATGCGGACAAGCGCCCGGACTTCGACACGATTCTGGAGACGAACGCCGAGCGCATTCTGGCGGAGATCGATCGCCTCGATGAGATCGCGAGAGGGTTCAGCCGCTACGGCATGGGGCCGTCGGAGCTGCAGACGGCGGAGCCGCTCGACGTGAGTGCGGTCGCGCGGGACGTGGTAGAGCTCGAGAAGCTGGGTGAGGAGAGCGTCGAGTGGCGAACGGCGGGGATTGCGACGGCGGTGATGGCGTATGCGCGCGAGGATGAGCTGCGCGAAGTGATGCTCAACTTGCTCGAGAATGCTCGCATCGCGGGCGCCACGTGGGTTGAGGTGCGGGTGGATGGCGGTGTGGAGCGAGTGGCGATCGCGGTGCGCGACAACGGAAGTGGAATTCCGGCGAGCGTGCAGGCGAGGCTGTTCGAGCCGCACTTTTCCACGCGCACGCGGGGGAGTGGTTTGGGGTTGGCGATCAGCCGGCGATTAGTCGAGAGCTGGGGCGGGGAGATTGCGGTGGCGAGCGTGGAGGGGGAGGGCACGACGGTGCGGATCGTTCTGCGGGGGAGTGGGGCGTAGGGTGGTGGCGCATCACACCCGCGTGAATCGCCCCCGGTTATCTTGCACGCCATGACAACCACGCTCCTTCCCGCAGATATCGCCGACGAGGTCAATGCGCGCATCCTCGCCATCTCGGAGGATCGCATCGCGGGCTTCCTCGAAGATCCGTTCGCGGAGATCGCGCGGCTCTCGGCTGTGAGCGAGGAGGTGGTGCACGCGCGCATTCGCGCGATGCTCAGCGCCGGCACGATCCGACGCGTGCGGCAGACGCTGATGGCGACGAATCTCGCGCCCGGCGCGCTGGTCGCGTGGCGCGTGCCCGAGACCCAGCTCGACGCGGCGTTTGAGTACTTCGTGCGCGACGATCCATTTTCCGGGCACGTGGTGATCCGCTCGACGGACGGCGCGACGCAGGGGTCGAGCTATCGGTTGTGGACGACGCTCAAAGTGCCGCAGGGCTATTCGCGCGAGAAGCACTGCGCGCTGGTGGGTGAGCGTGTAGGCGCCGATGCGTTTCGCGTGATGCCCGCCAAGCGGCTCTTCGCGCTCGGCGTCGGGCACGTGCGGCGCAAGGGGATGGTGCCGGGGTCGCGATCCGATGAGCCTGGGCGCGTGATGGACACGAACATCGTCGAGCTGTCGGAGCTCGAGTGGCGCGTGCTCGAGCCGCTCAAGCGCGAGCTGACGATCGACGAGATCGGCCCTCAACCGTGGCGCGCGCGAGCGAAGGAGGCTGGCGTGTCATATGTAGAATTCCTACATGTGGCGGGTGGGCTGGCCGAGCGCGGCGTGATCGGGAGATTCTCGACCTTTCTCGAGCATGTGAAGCCGGGCGCGGATGGCGTGCGCGTGACGCGCTACAACGCGCTCTTTCACTGGCGCGTGCCTGTGGGGCGCGAGATCGAGGCGGGGAAGGAGGTTGGGCGACACCACATCCTGACGCACGCGTACTGGCGCGAGGGCGGAGACGAGTTCGCGAACGTGAACATCATGGCTGTGGCGCACGGCACGGACAAACAGCTCGTGCTGGATCACAAGGCCGCGATCGACGCGCATCTCGCGGAGGCGGGAATTCCGGTGAGCTACACGAACGTGTTCTGGGGCGGGCGAAGTGAGATCAAGCCGTCGGAGATTGCGCCGAGCGCGTATGTGGCGTGGCTGCGAGCTGGCGGCGTGGATCCCGAGTCGATGCGAGCGTCGAGCGACGAAGCACCGAGCGCCGCGTGATGCGGGTAGGGATGCGCGGGCTGGTGGTGGCGGGCGCGCTGATCGTCGCGTGTCAGGATGCGAGGGATGCGCGCGCGTCGCGGGCGACGGATTCTCTTGCGGAGGCTTCGAAGGGCGTAGCGGCGCGTGTAGCGGCGGCGGGCGGATGGCGTGATTCGGTGACGGGGTTCAGCGTGCCGGCGGTGTGTGCGCGAGGCGGGCTGCCGGTGCCACGGAAGCCGGCGCGCGTGGAGGCGGCGCCCAAGTCGCACGCGGATAGTGTGAAGCGCGCGAAGGCCGACTCGATGCACATGGTGGGCGCGAGTGCGGATACGGCGCACGTCGTTGCCGCGTGGCGAGATTCGAGTGGGGGCGCGGCGCACGCCGACTCCGCGGCGACGCGTGCGGACACGAGCGTGACCGCAGTGGCGAAGTCTCCGCGCGCTGCGCACTCTGACTCCGTTGCGCGCGCGAAGGCGAAGGTGCATGACGACTCCCTCGCCGCCATCGCGCTCCTGACCGATTCGGCGGCGACGCACCGGCGCGCGGGGTCGCTCTTCCCTGGCTGCCGCGTGGTGGCCTACTATGGCAATCCGATGTCGAAGCGCATGGGCATCCTCGGCGAGATCAAGCCCGACTCGATGCTCGAGCGACTCGCGAAGCAGGCGGCGGCGTATGCGGCGGTCGACAGCGGGCGCCCCGCGCTGCCGGCGCTCGAGCTGATCGCGACCGTTGCGCAGGCGGGGCCGGGGAAGAGCGGGCTCTATCGCGCGCGGATGCCGGACACGCTGATCGCGCGCGTGATGGGATGGGCCGAGTCGCATCACTATCTCGTGATTCTCGACATTCAGACGGGGCGGAGCACGATGGCGGCGGAGATGGTGCCGCTGATGAAGTATCTCGCGCGCCCGTACGTGCATCTCGCGCTCGATCCCGAGTTCTCGATCGGCACGAAGAAGATTCCGGGGAAGGTGATCGGGCGCATCGATGCGGCGGACGTCAACGCGGTGTCGGCTGTGCTCGCGACGTTGGTGGATTCGCTCAAGCTGCCACCCAAGATGCTGATCGTGCATCGCTTCACGACGCCGATGCTGTCGAACCATCAGAAGATCAAGCTCGATCCGCGCGTACAGATCGTGGTGGACATGGATGGCTTCGGGCCGCCGCGGCTCAAGTACGGATCGTACAAGGCATACGTGCACGATCGGCCGGTGCAGTTCGCGGGCTTCAAGCTGTTCTACAAGAACGACAAGCCGATGCTGTCACCTGCGCAGGTAATGGAGATGGATCCGGTGCCGCTGTTCATCATGTATCAATAGGGCAATCGCTCAGGGCAGCGTACGCCGATAGCGCACGTCGTCGATGCGCGTGCCCCAGAGCTCGACGGTGCGCTCGATGTTCTCGGGGCGCCAGCCATCGATGCGGTAGAAGCGCTGGGCGCGCTCGTTGCCCACGAGCACCCAGAGCACGGCCTCGGTGAAGCCGAGCGAATGCAGCCGCGCGCGCGCCTCCTCGATGAGCCGGCGGCCGACGCCGAGCCCCCACGCGCTGGGGTCCACATGCAACGCGAGCAGCTGTCCTGTGTTGGCGTCGGCATGCTCATCGCGACATGGCCCCGTGGTCGCGAAGCCGCAGATGACGCCATCGCGCACGGCGACAATCGTGTACGGCTCGCTCGGGTCGGATGAGCCAAGCTTGTAACGATCGC
>Ga0208078_1000042_pt1 | contig 41071 bp, 37 predicted proteins | sample NGESurdeep072012_3_FD_184468 | JGI IMG/M metagenome (GOLD analysis project Ga0208078, IMG submission 184468) | Arctic peat soil microbial communities from Barrow, Alaska - NGEE Surface sample 53-2 deep-072012 (SPAdes) | ecosystem: Environmental > Terrestrial > Soil > Wetlands > Peat ...
CGGGTTGCCGACGCGACGAACGAGACGCTCAATGCCGAGCGGTTGGTCGCGGGCGCTCTGCCAATAGCGCTCCTGCTGGCGCTGGCGATCGGCATCTGGCTGATGCGGTCGATCAGCCGGCCAGTGTACGACCTCGAGCGGGGAATGCACGCAATCGCCGAGGGAGATCTCAGATACCAACTGGCGCTGGCGCCGAATTCGGCGACGGAGTTCGGGCGGCTGGCCGCAAGTTATCAGAAAATGGCGAGTCAGCTCGCCGACCTCGAGCGGTTGCGCGCCGAGTTCGTGGGAGTGGCTTCACATGAACTCAAGACGCCTATCAACGTCATCATTGGATATCTGGAGCTCCTTCAGGAGGGGATTTACGGAGTGCTCACACCGAAGCAAAAGGAGATTCTTTACACGATCGGCAAACAGGCGAATGGGCTCACGAGACTCGTCAAACGCCTCCTCGACATCAGTCGCTTCGAAGCAAGCGGCGGTAAGCTCGAGGTGCGGCGGGTCGATCTGCAGCGGCTGCTCAAGACGCTCGAAAGCTCGTTCTCGGTTCTCGCCATGCAGCGGAATATCGCCTTCTCCGTCGAGCACGGAGTGGGACTCCCGTCCAAAGTGTACTGGGACGAAGATCGCATCAACGAGGTCTTGGGCAACCTCGTCTCCAACGCCTTCAAATTCACGCCGCGCGGAGGAAGGGTGGCGCTCTCGGTGGCTCCCGTTGACGGAAACGTCGTCATCACTGTCGCGGATACGGGGGCCGGGATATCGTCAGAACAGCTCCCGCACATTTTTGACAAATTCTACCAGGCCGACAACCAGGCGCAGGCCGCCAGCAAGGGCACGGGTTTAGGCCTGGCGATTGCGAAAGAGATCGTCGACGCCCATGCCGGCCAGACGACAGTGGAAAGCGTGGTCGGCGAGGGCACGACGTTTGTCGTTACGCTGCCGACCGACGCACCGGGCGCGAAGAGGCGGCCCGAGCCTACACCACCCGAGCATGCACCAGAGGCTGAGGACGGAGGATGAAGAAAGCTTTTCAAGTCTTGATTCCAATGCTGGCCTTGTCGGCCTGCGCGCACCTGCAACCGAGCGATCCGCCGCCCCCTGGTGATTGGGTTCGGACGCTTTCCTACGCGCGTCGCGACGTTACTGCGGGCAATTACTACGCTGCGGACAAGATTCTCGACGAGTTCGTGCGGACGCATCCCGCCACGCCCGAGGCCAGGGAGATCGGGTTCTGGAAGGCGGCGTACCTGATCGATCCGGCGAATGAGCGTGGGTCGCTCTCCGGGGGAATAGCCGCGCTCGACGCGTATCTCGCCGCCGACTCGGCAGGATTGTACCGCGAGCAGGCCACGGTCCTCCGCCGGACAGCGGCGGTCGCGCAGGGGATCGCGAACGCGCCGAGAACGGCTACGGCGGACACGTTACCAACACCCGTGGTGAAGGACACGGCCATTCTCGCCAACAAGTCGAGGGACGAACAGATTGCCTTGCTCAAGGATCAGCTCGCCAAGAGCAAGGACGATCTCGCCAAGGCAAACGCCGAGCTGGATCGCATCAAGAAGCGGCTGGCAAATCCGAGCAACTAGGCCGCGAACAACTCCGCTCAGCCGACCCTGAACAGCTCGAGGGCCCGCGAGTAGCGGGCACTCAACACGTGGCGAATTCCGATGTTCTCCTTTGCGGTGAGCTCGGGATCGCGCGCCAGCAGTCTCTCGGCGGCGAGGCGCGCCTCGACGTTCAGCGCTTCGTCCCGAAGGGGGTCGGCGATGCGGAATGTCGCTGCCCCACTCTGCTCTTCACCGAACAGATTGCCCATGCCTCGCAGCTGAAGATCTGCGCGCGCGATCTCGAAGCCGTCGTCCGTGTCGACGAAAATCTTCAGGCGCTCCGCCGCTTCCTCTCCCACGCCGCCGAGCAGTATGCAGTATGAGGCTTCGGCGCCGCGGCCGACGCGCCCCCGCAGTTGATGAAGCTGGGACAATCCAAATCGCTCCGGGTGCTCGATGAGCATGACCGTGGCATTCGGCACATCGATTCCCACTTCGATCACAGTCGTAGACACGAGCACATCGATTTTGCCATCGCGAAAGGCGCGCATGATGGTCTCACGCTCGTCCGCCGGAACGCGTCCATGAATCAGCGCGACGACTCTGCCCGCGAAGGCGCCCGCCGAAAGCTGCTCGTACATCGTAGTCGCGGCCTTGAGGTCGGTCTTCTCGGATTCTTCGATCACCGGGTAGACGACGTATGCCTGGCGGCCTTTCTCGGTTTCCCGCGCCACGAATTGGAGTATGCGCTCGCGCGCCGATTCGGGTCGCATGACCGTCGTGACCGGCTGCCGCCCCGCCGGACGCTCGTCGAGCGTGCTGACGTCGAGGTCGCCGTACATCGTCAGGGCGAGCGACCGGGGGATCGGAGTCGCGCTCATCAGAAGCACGTCCGGTGATTTGCCCTTGGCCGAGATCGCCGCGCGCTGCTCGACTCCGAAGCGGTGCTGCTCGTCGATGGTGACGAACCCGAGGCGCCCGAACACGGCCGCGTCCTGCGCCAGAGCGTGCGTTCCCACCGCCAGCACCGGGTCCGTCCCCGCGAGCTTTGCCGCCGCCGCTTTTCTCGCGCGCGCGCTGAGGCTTCCCGTCACCAGAACCGGCTCGATTCCGAGCGGCTCCAGCAGCTTTGTGAACGTTCGGAGGTGCTGTTCCGCGAGCAGCTCCGTGGGCGCCATGATGGCTGCCTGATATCCGTTCTCCATCGCCAGCAGCGCCGCGAACAGCGCCACGATGGTCTTTCCGCTCCCGACATCGCCCTGCAGGAGGCGATGCATCTTGCGGTCGCTCGCCATGTCGGCGACGATCTCGCGCACCGCGACCGTCTGCGCATTGGTCAGAGTGAATGGGAGCGCATTTTTCAGGGCGCTCGTGAGCTGACGCCGGTTTTCAAACGCGATTCCGCTTCGCTTCTCTCTCTTGAGCGCGTTGGCCCGCCGGTGGAGGATGTGGACGAAGAGCAGCTCCTCGAACGCAAGCCGCGCTCTCCCCCGTGTCCCGTCCGTGATCGTGCTGGGTCGGTGCACCATCAGTAACGCCTCGCCGAGGCTCGGCAAACCCGCGGCGCGCAACACGTCCTCGGGCAGATACTCCTTGATCAGGGGCAGCAGCGCGTCGAGGTGCTGATCGATGATTCCCCGAATCGCCTTGAATGAGAGACCTTCGGTGGCCGGGTACACCGCCAGGACCTTCCCACCCTTTACGTCGTCGTCGTCCTTCCCGAGCTGGATGTACTCGCGCGGCTGGAGCTGGCGGCCGTGAAAAAAACGGACGGATCCGGTGAGCAGCATGATGTCGCCCTTCTCGATGCTTCGGTCGAGGAAGGGCTGTCCGGGCCACGACGCCTCGATCATGCCGCTGTCGTCCTGGAGCACTGCCTGAAAGATCCTGAGGCCACGACGCGTGGGTATGATCCCCTTGGAGATCACCTTCCCGATGATCGTCCCGTCCATGCCGGTCTCGAGCGAGGCTATGGGGCTGATCGTGCTCGCGTCTTCGTAGCGGTGAGGAATGTGGAAGAGGAGATCGCGCGCGGTGACGATTCCGAGTTTTCTCAGGGATTCGGCGCGGGCGGGCCCGACGCCCTTCAGGTAATTGACGGGCATGTCGAGGTAGACCTTTCCGCTGCGCGTCTCCGTCGCGGCCGCCATCTAGCCCTCGAGAACCTCGTGCGCGAAAGCCTTGGGATCGAAAGCCTCGAGATCCGTCGCTTTCTCGCCAGTCCCGATGAATTTCACCGGCACGTTGAGGGCGTCGTGCACCGCGAGCACTATTCCGCCCTTGGCCGTCCCGTCGACCTTGGTGATGACGAGGCCGGTGATGGGAATCGCCTCCGCAAAAGTCCTTGCCTGGGCGACGGCGTTCTGTCCGATCGTCCCGTCCAGGACCAGCAGGGTCTCGTGCGGCGCGCCAGGAAGGCGCTTGCCGATTACGCGGTCGATCTTCTTCATCTCGTCCATCAGTGATCCGCTCGTATGAAGGCGGCCGGCAGTATCGACGACGACGACATCCTTGCCTCGGCTGATCCCGGCATCGACGGCATCGAACGCCACCGCGGCTGGGTCGGAACCTGCCTTCCCGCCGACGAAATCGGCCCCGGTGCGCTCTGACCATGCCCGCAGCTGGTCGATGGCCCCCGCGCGAAAGGTGTCGGCCGCGCCGACGAGGACCGACATCTTTTTCGCCTTCAGAAAGTCGGAGAACTTCCCGATGAATGTCGTCTTTCCCGCGCCGTTCACCCCCACTATGAGCACAACCGTTGGTCCCGACTCTCTCGGAACGAACCGGGGATCACTATTGCCTGAGCGAAGGGAGCTCTCGATCGCCTTTTCCAGAGCATTGAGAAACTGCTCCTGCGTCTTGATGAATCCGCGGCGCGCCTGTCCTTCGATCTCCGCTACCAGGCGCATCGTGGCAGGAACGCCGAAGTCGGCCTCCAGGAGGATCTGCTCCAGATTCTCCAGCGAGCCCTGGATGGCGCCGCCGCGCGCTATTGCGGTGACGTCGGTGAGCGCGACGTCCTTTATTTTGGTCCACAGCGAACGGGTGGGTACGTCGCTCGGGCGCTGGAGTATCCTGCCTGCCATTTGGTCGCTGTCTGATTGAGGGCAAAAAAAAACCCGGACATTCACGTCCGGGTTGAAGATAAGCCCTGCGAGCTTCCAGGGCGTTACTCGGTCACGCTCGCCAAACGCGATTGGTTCAGGCTTGCCAGCGTCTGATTTCTCATCTTCTGGAAGAGAACGCGCTCATTGGCCGGGATCGGCTCGCCGCTCCTGCTCTGAAGCGCCAGCTTCGGGTCATGCGCCACGCCGCCGACGCGAATCTCGAAATGGAGGTGCGGGCCAGTCGCCCATCCGGTCATGCCAACGTAGCCGATGGTAGATCCCATCGCCACTCGCGTTCCCGGGCGCATTCCCGTCGCGAAGTTTCGCATGTGACCGTAGCGGCTAACCATCCCGTTCCGGTGGCGGATGTCGATCATGTTGCCGTAGCCACCCTTGGTACCGGCAAAGATCACAACGCCGTCACCGATTGCGCGGACGGGTGTGCCCATCGGTGCCGCGTAGTCAGTTCCGGTGTGATTCCGCCATTCACCAAAGATCGGGTGCTTGCGGGCGCCGAAGATGCTGCTGATGCGACGGAAAGCCACTGGCGCGCGGAGGAACGCGGCCCGAAGCGACATACCGCTCGCGTCGTAGTACTGTCCGGTGCTCGAGCCCGGCGTGTCGAAGTGAATCGCCTCGAGTGGATTGCTGGCATTCGAGAGCGCGAGACGCGCGCCCAGAACCTTGCTGACGATGATCGCGCCATTGGGCTTCTGAAGCCGCTCGATCAGCAGGTGGAACTTGTCGCCCTGCCTCAAATCGCGGCTCATGTCGACTTTGTACTCGAAAATGTCGGCGAGTGACCAGGCGAGCTGGTGGCGGGCCGAGGGCGGTAGAACGCCGACACCGCTCTCGTTGAGCGCGTTATAGAGGCTGGACTGAATGACGCCCGAGATCTGCAGGGTGTCCGTCAGCTCGGTGTTGGAAGCTTCGATCACGACCGGCCGGAACAGGAAGTCGGCGGGCTCGATGCCGGGTCTGGTGACAACGACCGGCGCCATTGGGAAAATCTGCTTCGGCTCCAAAGCGGGTGTAAGCCAAACGGCGACCATGCCCATGACCGCCACAACTGCGTAACTCGCTGGCCGTACTTTTACCCGCTTCAATCCATCTGCCTTCGAATAAATGTTGGAATTTCCATGTCACTCAGATCCTGCTCAGGAGACGACCGATCCCTCTCTGGAGTCACGGCCGGAGCGCTGGTCGGAGGTGTCGGAATATTCCGTCTCGGCATCTCGTTGAGAGTGTTTCTCATCACGCCATTTCCGCGGATTGGACGGAGGGGAATGACCGGTGAGCCTCTCACGATCGGAGACTGAGTCGAGATCATGTTCGGCACCTGAACCGATGCCGATTGTGGGCGGTCGAAGCCGGTCGCGATGACCGTAACCCGGATCTCGCCCTGCATCGCCGGCTCATGCACAGCGCCGAAGATGATTTCTGCGTCCTCACCCACGGCGTCGTGGATGATTTCGTTGATCTGGTGCACTTCCCCGAGGGTCAGATCGGCGCCGCCGGTGATGTTGACGAGGACGCCGGTTGCTCCCGACACGGAGACGTTGTCGAGGAGGGGGCTGGCGATGGCCTGCTGGGCGGCTTCGATGGCGCGATTCTCACCGCGGCCGATGCCGGTGCCCATGAGGGCCGATCCGCCTTCCTGCATGACGGTCCGGACGTCGGCGAAATCGACGTTCACGAGCCCGGTTACGCTGATGAGGGAGCTAATGCCCTGAGTGGCATGCAGCAGCACTTCGTCCGCCTTTTTGAGCGCGTCCTGGAACGGGATTCCTTTGCCGACTACGGCAAGGAGTCGCTCGTTCGGGACAACGATCATCGTATCGACGTGCTTTCGCATCTCGGCGATGCCGAGCTCGGCCTGGCGCATGCGCTTGCGGCCTTCGAACAGGAACGGCTTGGTGACGATTCCGACTGTCAGGGCACCAGCTGCGCGAGCGAGCTCGCACAGGACGGGTGCGGCACCCGTTCCAGTCCCGCCACCCATGCCGCAGGTCACGAAGACGAGGTCGGCGTTGTGCATCGCACGCGCGACCTCTTCCCTGTTCTCGTCGATGGCCTGCTTCCCGATCTCCGGCCGCGCACCAGCGCCAAGGCCGCGAGTTAGCTTCTTACCTATCTGGATCTTTACGTCTGATTTGGAATTGAGGAGGGCCTGGGCATCGGTGTTGACCGAGATGAACTCGACCCCTTCGAGGTGCTCCTCGATCATGCGATTGACGGCGTTTCCGCCTCCGCCACCCACGCCCACGACCTTCATGCGGGCGGCTTGTGACTGGCTTTCCTCGAATTCGAATATCATCGGGTTGGAAACTCCGGCACTGCAAGATTGTGGAAAAAAATCTGGGGCAAGTATACGACCGTTAGTCGATAAGTACCATAGGCAAAGACGAACGTGAGTGAAAAATAGTACAACCTCTGTCAAGCGAGTTATCCACACGCGCTCTGAGGTCCGCAGCTTTATGATTTTCTCATAGCGCGCGAGTCGGACGGCGCGCTTCGAAAGGCATCTCTGACGCGCGCACAGCGCGCGAGCAGTTGGTTATGAATGGCCTGTACTGGAGGATTTCTTCAACGTCGGCTCTCGATGTCAGCCCCACTCAGCGCGGTTCCGAATCGCGTGGGAAGGAGGGCGCGGGTGTCCTCTGAGGGAGCGGCCGGAGCCAGCGCCGCTGCAAGGCGGCGCGGTGCAGCAGCCGCGAGGCGAAGCGAAGCTGCAGGCGAGAGCTCCCGAAGAGGATACCCACGCCCGACTGACCGGCCCTGAATCAAGAACTGCGCAGCGCCATCGATGCGCCGCAACGAACAGCAGACGGCTAAAAGAAATCCTCGAGCCAGGTCTTGATCCGTTTCGTGAAGCGGTCCACGCCCGCGCCCGCCAGCGCCCTGTGCCTGCCACTCGGGGGCGCGAAGCCCGCGGCCGAGCGATGAGCCCCGTAGAGTGCTAGACCGACCACGGTGGCGAACCGCGGGGCATCCACGGAGTCGCTCAACCCGCTGATGTTCTCCGCGGGAGAGCCGATCCTGACGCCGGTGCCGAAGACGTCCGCAGCGAGCTCCGCGACGCCCTGCATCGCTGCTGCGCCACCCGTGATCACCACACCCCCATTCATTCGCTGCGCAAAGCCTGCTCGCTCGATCTCGCTCAGCACGAGATTGAAGATCTCGTCCATGCGCTGGTGGATGATGTGCGCCAGAACCTCGCGCGGAACGTGCCGGTCACCCTGAGCGACAGTGCTCGGCAGCTGAATCACGTCTGTTGGATCAACCAGGGGCTCGTACGCGCAGCCGTATTTCTCCTTCAGCCGCTCGGCGTCCGCCTGCGTGACGCCGATTCCCTGCACGATGTCGCTGGTGACGTTGTTGCCACCGTAATTGACCGTGCCCAGGTGCCGAATCTTTCCCTCGTGGAAGACCGCGATGTCGGTCGTCCCCGCACCCATCTCCACTAGCGCGACGCCGAGCTCCTTTTCGTCTTCGGTGAGCACGCTGAGTGAGCTGGCGAGGGGCTCGAGCACCAGCTCGCGAACGTGGTAGCCCGCCCTTTCGACTGATTTGCGGAGATTCATCGCCGGCGACGCGCCAATCGTTACGAGATACATCTCGGTCTCGAGGCGGGTGCCGATCATGCCGATGGGATCGCGAATGCCCTGATTTTTGTCGACGGAATACTCCTGCGGAATCGCGTGCAGGAGCTCGCGGTCCTGCGGCACCGGCTGCGCGCGGGCCACGTCGTTGGCACGATCGACATCGGCCTTCGATATCTCGTCGCCGTTCACGGCCACGATTCCCTTGCTGATCATCGCCCGCACGTGCTCGCCGGCGATCCCGGCGTAGATGGTGTCAATCTTGATGCCCGACATCCTTTCCGCATCTTCGATCGCTTTCTTGATCGATTTTGTCGTCTCCTCGATATCGGATACGACGCCGCGCCGGAGGCCGGTCGTGCGTGCCTGCCCCACTCCAAGGATTTTGAGGCTCGGCTCGCTCCTGTCACCGCCGCCGACCGCCTGGGCGATCAGAGCAGTCGTCTTCGAGGAACCGATATCCAGGCCAGCGATGATGCGTTCGGGATTCATTGAAGCCTTGCGATGACTTGATCGCGATAACGTAAATCGAGCTCACCAACTTGTACCTGTCGGCGAGCGAGATCGGTTTCAACCGGAAAGATATCGGCCAAACGCTCTACTGACAGTCCTACCGGAACGCGCACGCGCAACGTTCGACTTTGCGGCGCCGCGACGCCCGCGACACGCGCGCCACTGGAGAGCGTGAGCAGAATTTCATCCCGGCCCGTTCGCCTCACTTCTTCAATGCGCGCGAACACCCGCGGCTCCGCCGCGCGAATGGCTCCCACGAACTTAAGAAGAACGGGATCGGTTGTCGCAACAATTGGAAGGTCGAGATTCATCCGCGCCGGGTCGATCGGGAGCTGCTTGCCGAGGGAATCGTACGGGAGCAGTCCGGCCGAGGTTTGTACCAACGCGACGGGAAGGTTTTCCCGTATCGTCACCACGAGCGTTCCCGGCATCCGCCGCGTGATTCTGACGTCGGACACCTGCGGATGGCGCATGACACGCTGCCTGTAGGGCTCGAGATCGTCCCACAACGACGCGACCGTATCGATCCGGAGGCGCGAAACGACTTCGTTCGGCTGGATATATCGGACGCCTCTGATCTCGACGGCACGCACCCGGAAGAAAGCCATCTGCCGCGCGGCGGCGCGTGCCCCCCATGCGGCAGCCATGATCACCCCGATGAGGAGCAGCGCTCCGAGTATTTTCCAGCCCGGCCTGCCGAGCCGCTCCTGAGAAATCATTTCCGGCCTTCGGGAGAAATCATTTCCGGCCCTCGGGGCGCGACTTGGCCTCGGGCGTCGTGGCCCGCGCTTCCAGGCGTGACTTGAGCTCGGGTCCCGTGCGCGTGATGTCCCCGGCGCCGATCGTAATCACGACATCTCCATCGAGCACGAAGCTCGTGAGCGCATCGGCGAGCTCTGAGCGCGCTCCCTGCCACGTGACCGCGCGCCCTGCTCGCTTCATCGAAGACGCCACCAGATCAGACGTGATTCCGGGGATCGGCTGCTCGCGAGCTGGATATATCTCAGCCAGGAAAACGCAGTCCGCCCCGCAGAGAGCCTCCCCGAACGCGTCGGAGAAATCCCGCGTGCGCGAGAAGAGGTGGGGTTGAAACGCCACCACGATGCGTCGGCCCGGGTAGGACGCGCGCGCGGCCTGGAGTGTCGCCGCGATCTCGGTCGGGTGGTGCGCGTAGTCGTCGACGATCGTCACTCCCGTGACATCGAAAAGATGCTGGAAGCGGCGATCCACTCCTCTGAACTGGACAAGTCCCTCGCGCATGGCGTCGAGCGTGACACCCAGCGAATGTCCGGCTCCGATCGCGGCGAGCGCGTTCTGTACGTTGTGAAAGCCCGGGACGCGCAGAGCGACATCGCCCAGGCGCCGACCGTCGTACGTGACAGAGAAAGTCGTCGAATGGCCGTCGGTCCTGACACCGCTCGCGAGAAGACGCGCGTCGCGGGATTTGATGCCGTAGCGAATGACTTCCGCGCTCGACGGAAGGTCCAGCGACCTCGCCCCCGCGTCATCATCGCACAAGACAATCGCGGCCGCGTCGCGCACGAATCGCGAGAACGTCGTCCTGATGTCCTCGAGGTCGCGATAGATGTCGAGGTGATCGGCCTCCACGTTGGTCACCACGGCGACATTCGGCGACAGCGAGAGAAAGGATCGATCGTATTCGTCTGCTTCGACGACGAACAGCTCGTCCGACTCGTAGTGAAGGTTTCCTTTCCACTCGGCGACGCGTCCACCCGCAATCCCGGTTGGCCTGAGACCGGCGGCCGCGAGCGCGGCGGTCGTCATCACGGTCGTTGTCGTCTTTCCATGCGTGCCGGCGACTCCTACAACTCGTCCGCCCGCAACGGCCAATCCAAGCGCCTCTGCTCGCCTGGTGATTGGAATTCCGAGCTCGCGCGCGCGCGCGAGCTCGGGATGAGCCCTGGACATCGCCGACGTGACGACCAGCTCGCGCGCGCCCTCGACGTGGTCGGGGCTATGTCCCTTTGCGACGCTGATTCCGAGCGCCTCTAGATCGTCCGTCGCGCCCGGATTGGCGTCGCAGCCCGTCACCGGAACTCCACGCCGAGCGAGCAGCTCGGCGAGCGCGCGCATTCCGGCGCCGGCGATCCCGACGAAATGAACCGGGCGCTGGTCGGAGCTATCCGTTGAAGTCATCAGCGTTGTTGGGCGGCAATCCGACTCGCGTCAGCGCCGCTTCTGCCGGTTCTCGACGAGACGAAGTACGTGTTGGGCGATGTCCGCCGCCGCGGTAGGCCTGGCGCGATCGAGAGCCTTCGCCCGCATCGTCGCAAGCTTCGCTGGATTCGACAGCATTGATTCAACTGTGCTGGAGAGCGCATCAACGGTGAGGTCCGACTGCCGGATCATCTCCGCCGCGCCGGACGCGGCCAGGGCTTTGGCGTTGGCGGTCTGATGGTCTGCCGCGGCGGTTGGGAGCGGGACCACAATTGCGGGAATTCCCCACGCGCACAGCTCCGCCGTCGCCATTGCGCCCGCCCGCGTAAGCGCGAAGTCCGCGGCGCGATACGCCTCCGAGATGGGCGCGATGTACGCTCTGACTTTGACGCGCGCGCTCTCGTAGCGAGCGAGCTCGTCATAGTTTGCCTTGCCCGTCGCCCAGATCACGAACAGATCCGGAGGAAGGCCCTGGTCGATCCATCCGGCGACAACGTCATTTATCGCCTTTGATCCCTGACTTCCGCCGTAGACCAGCAGCACACTTCCGCCCGACGTCGAGAATCCCCATTTGATCCGCGCTGGCGCCTTTTCGAACGCATCGGCGGGCGGCGGTTCGATGGGATTTCCGGAGTCGAACACCTCGGTCTTCTTCGACGGGCTGATGTGACTGCGCGACTCGGGAAATCCCAGGTGCACCTGCGCGGCGAAGCGGCTGAAGAAGCGCGTAGTGATGCCGGGAAACGTATTCTGCTCCTGAAGCACGATTGGAATGTCGTGCGCCGCAGCGTAGGCGAGCGCCAACCCCGATGCGTATCCGCCGGTTGCGACCACGCAGGCGGGAGGCTCGCTGCGAACTTCGCCCGCGATCATTCGCCAGGCGCTCATCGCGCCACGGATCGTCTTCCAGTTCTCCCACGGGCGCGATCGGTAGAGCGGGTGCAGATCCAGCAGCTCGAAGGCCCATCCGACCTGGGGTAGCACGTCACGCTCGATCCCGCGCCGCGCTCCGATGAAGAAGGGCTCGACCCGAGGGTCAGCTTTTTTCAGCGCGCGCGCGATCGCGAGCCCCGGGTAGAGGTGTCCACCCGTACCGCCACCCGCGAAGATGATCCTCATCTAGCTGGCAGCGCGCGAAGAGCGAGTGGATCCGTCGCCGCTGCTTCGCCAAATACCCTTTCACGAGAACTGCCGATGTTGACGAGGATGCCGGTCATGAGAAGAGAGAGTACCAGATTCGAGCGGCCGTAGGAGATGAACGGAAGCGTCAATCCGGTAGTCGGAAGCAATCCCGTTGCCACACCGATATGAAGATACGCGGTCAGCACCATTGTCACCGTCAAACCCACCGCCACCAGCTGGAGGAAGGGTGTCCGCGCCTTGCGGGCGATTCTGAACCCGAGGGCCGCGTACAGCGCGAAGGCCAGCACGAGAAGCGCGAGCCCGACGAAACCCCATTCCTCTCCAATGTGTCCGGCGATGAAGTCGTCGTAGCCGAACGGGAGAAATCCGTACTGCTGGCGCCCCTTTCCGAACCCGACGCCAAAGATCTGCCCCGACCCAACTGCTATCAGCGACTGCCGGAGCTGATAGTTCACCTCGAGTGGGGCCGCGCCCGGATCGAAGAACGCAGACATGCGGAGCAGAACGTAGTTCAGCCGCTCGACCTTCACGTACAGGAGCGGGATCAGCATCACGCCCAGCGCGACGAAGTGTCCGATGCGGACACCGCCGGCGAAGAGAATGATCCCCATCATGAGGGTGAACATCATCGCGGTCGAGACATCGGGCTCCAGCATCACCAGGATGTCCAGCGCTCCAATCACCACGAGAAATGGCAGGATGCCTTTGGTGAGCCGCCTCAGCGCCGGCCCTTTTTTTATCACCAGCATCGACGTCCAGAGGACCACGGCGAGCTTGGCCAGCTCCGACGGTTGGAGAGAGCCGCCGAACAGGTATCTGCGTGAGCCGTGAACGCGCGGGGCAATCTTCGCCGTGAACGGGAGGATCACGATCACCAGCAGCACGAGCGAGAGTATCATGATGGGCCAGGCCCATTTTTCCCAGACTTCCGCATCCATCTTGGCGGCGGTGGCGAAGAGCGCGACACCGATGGCCATCCCCAGCACCTGCCGGATGAGAAGGTGCGCTTGCCCGTAGCCTGCCTGCATCTCAACGATGGCGCTGGCGCTGTAAACGGTCGCCAGGCCGAACGCCAACAGAATGCCGGTGAGTATGACGAGAGCGCGGGCCTCGAAGCCCATGTGCCAGCGGTGCACCAGACTCGCCGATGCTTCCATTACACTTCCTTCGCCGCCAGCGCCCTGAAGCGCTCGCCTCTTTCCTCGTAATTCGAGAACATGTCGTAGCTCGAGCACGCCGGCGAAAGCAGCACCGCCTCGCCCGCGCTTGCTGCCGCCCGCGCGGCCTGCATGACCTCGTCGAAATCGTCGCCAAGCCGCACGACGTCCACCACCGGCCGAAGATCGGTCGCGATGATCGTCGCCGCCTCTCCATAGGCGATCACTTTCTTCACTTTCCTGCGCACTGCGTCCGCCAGAGATGTATAGGTTTCTCCCTTGTGCCTGCCCCCAAGCAGTAGGACGGTCGGACGCTCCATACCGTCAATTGCGACTGCTGTCGAGCTGACGTTGGTTGCCTTGGAATCATTGATCCACTGCACACCGCCGAATTCGCCGACCAGCTCGAGCCGGTGCGGTAAGGAGCGAAACGTCGTTAGTGCCTTGGCGATTCCCTTTCTTGCTTTCTGTGTCTGGTTGGAACGGTCGGCGACCATCACCGCCAGCGACGCCGCCAGCGCGTTCCCAACGTTGTGCTGGCCGAGGAGCGGAAGATCCCGGCGCGCCAGAAGCGGCGTTCCCAGCACCACCAACTGCCCAGTACGTGGGTCAAGTGATGCCTGTGCCTTCTTCGAGACGGAGAACGGGTATGTGTGGCCGGCAACGTCGCGCACCATGCGAGTAACGCCCTTGTCGTCCTTGTTCACGACCCAGACCGACTCGGCATCGGCATTGGCGAAGATGCGCGCCTTGTCCGCGTAATACTCGTCGACGCTCGAATACCGGTCCAGGTGATCGGGACTCAGGTTCGTGAGCACCCCAACCGCCGGCTTTAAGCCCGGCGTATCGTGAAGCTGGAACGACGACATTTCGAGCGAAATCCATTTCGGCTGCTGCTCGCGGGCCGCGATCTCGGAGAGTGGCGTTCCGATGTTGCCCGCCTCGACTGCTTCGATGTCGAGCCCACGCAGAAGGTGCGCAATGAGCGCGGTGGTGGTCGTTTTGCCGTTCGTGCCGGTGATTGCGATAATGCGCGGCCCGGCGAGGAAGTTGAGCGCGACTTCGACTTCGCTCGCGATCGGGACGCCGTTCTCCCGCGCGAACTCCAGAGGCCGCGCCGAAGGCAGGACGCCCGGGCTGGTGACGACGAGCGCCGCGCGCCCGATGCGCTCCATATGGTGGCGGCCCACATCAACCGTAGCGCCCAGCGCGCGCAACTCCTCCGCGACCCGTCCGGTCTCGGGCGAAGAAGCGACGTCCGATGCGTAAACGTTGTAGCCGTGCTTTCGCAGGAGCTTCGCCACGGCACGACCGCTCCGGGCGAGGCCGATTACGGCGATCTCGCCCTCGCGCGGCACGAGCTCGCGCGGACTCATCGCAGCTTCAGCGTGCTCAGGGCAATGAAGGCGGCCAACACTCCGAGAATCCAGAATCGCACTACGACCTGAGCTTCATCCCAACCCTTCACCTCGAAGTGGTGATGCAGCGGGGCCCGCTTGAATACCCGGTGCTCCCGCGCGTACTCGATTCCGTATCGTCGCTTGCGGTACTTGAACACGAACCGCTGAATGATCACCGACACCATCTCGGCCACGAACACGGCGCCGACGAGGACCAGGAGAAATTCGGACTTGAGGAGAATCGCGACCGACGCGAGAGCGCCGCCGAGGGCGAGCGACCCGGTGTCGCCCATGAAAACTTCAGCCGGATGTGTGTTGTACCAGAGAAATCCTATGCACGCTCCCATCAGGGCCGCGCAGAACACGGTCAGCTCGCCGGACCCTCGCAGGAAATAGACGTGCAGGTACTGGCTCGCATCGACGCGTCCCACCACGTACGCGTAGAACGCAAACGTCAGAGCGGCGATCGCGGTAAGGCCTGCCGCGAGTCCGTCCAGCCCATCCGTGACGTTGACGGCGTTGCTCGTTCCGGTCATCACGAACGTCACGAACAGCACGTACAGCCATCCCATTCCCGCGGTGAGCGGTACGATGAGTATGTATTTGTAGAACGGCAGCGTCGTCGACGCGCCGGGAAGGTTCGATAGAGGGTGCTTCCACAGGTAGTAGCCGACGGCAAACCCGAGCGTCACCTGGCCCACGAGCTTGTATTTCTCGACAAGCCCCGTGTTTTTCTTTCCGGCGAGCTTCTGTTTCAGCTTGAGGTAGTCATCCAGGAAGCCGATGACGCCCATCCACGCCATGCAGATCATCGCGATGAGCACGTAGCGGTTATCCAGGCGCGCCCAGAGCAGCGTGCTGGTGAGCGTCGCTCCGAGAATGATCAAGCCGCCCATGGTCGGAGTTCTGCCCTTCTGCTGGTGAGCGTCGGGCGTTCCCTCACGTATGACTTGGTGCAACCGCATGCGGCGCAGCCTGCGCATGATTCCGGGGCCGACGACCCAGGTGATAAGGATCGCGCTCACCGCCGCGCCAGCTGCGCGAAAGGTTATCCACTGGAACAGTCGCAGAAACCCGAAGTGCGGCAGTCCTACGAATGGAACGAGCAGATAATTCAGCACTATGCGGTGGCCCAGGTAGTTAGATGTGGAACAAGACGCTCGAGCTGCACACCCCGTGATGCCTTGAGCAAGATGATCGCGTTGCGCTGCAGCCTGGCCTGGAGCTGCGGCCAGAGATCTTCGACATCGGGCGCAGTAATCACTCGCTCGCGCTCGTTCTGCTTCTCGAGCGCCGGCGCGAACTCGCCGATTCCGGCCACTATGTCCGCGCCAGATGCCAACGCGAGGCCCGCAATGTCGGCGTGGCATTGCTCCGACGCCGCCCCAAGCTCTCGCATCGTACCAAGGACGATTACCCTCTGCCGTCCGCTACCTGTGCCTTTCAACAGCTCGATCGCCGCCCGGGTGGACCCGGGGTTTGCGTTGTAGGCGTCGTTGATCAGCGTGACGTCGCCGACTTGCTCCCACGCCGAGCGCATCTTCGGCTGCGGCATCGCGGCGATTCCAGCGGCCGCGTCCTCGTAGCTCACACCACACTCGCGGGCGACGGCAAGCGCCAGCATCGCGTTTCTGAGATTGTGGAGGCCACGCACGGGCGGCCTCACCGTCACACCCGCGATCTCGATCACGCCGAGTCCATCGGGTCCGATCTCCCAGCGATCGGGCTTCAGGTCGGCATTGTTGTCGAGGCCCGCGACGACGACGCGCTTCGCTTTCGCGCGCGCGGCTTCCGCAATCTCGGGCTGGGCAGAAGGCGCGATCCCAACGCCTGTGCCTTCGTAGACGGCGGCCTCCTCGCGCAGCACACCCGCGAGATCACCCAGGCCTTCCAGATGCTCCTCGGCGATGGACGTGACCAGCGCGATGTCGGGCACGGCGATGTCTCTGAGAATCGCGACCTCGCCCGGCAGGCTGGTGCCCAGCTCGATCACCGCCACCTCGGCTTCGGGTGGAAGGGCGAGCAGCGTGAGCGGCACTCCGATCCGGTTGTTGAGGTTGCCGGTCGTCGCATGAACGATGTAGGAGCGGCCGAGCGCCGCTCTCAGGAGATCCTTCGTGCTCGTCTTGCCGTTGCTGCCCGCCACGCCGATGATCGTCTTCCCCCACGCCCGGCGCCAATAGTGCGCAAGCGCGCCGAGCGCGACGAGGGTATCCCGGACTTCAAAGATGGGAACGCCCAGCGTGTCGAGTTTGGGCGCGCGCGAAACCACGAGCGCTGACGCTCCGTCCCGAACCGCATCGCGCAGATAGTCGTGACCGTCGAAGCGCTCGCCGAGGAGAGCAACGAAGACGTTCCCCTTGCCGATCTTGCGCGTGTCGGTCGTGATCCCGCTCAGCTCGGCGGGGCCGTGCGGCAATTTGCCGACAGCCTGATCCGCGAGCGCCGCGGCAATTCGATCCAGCGTCCAGAACCCTGTGCTCAAGCGTGGCTCCCCGTCATCTCTCTCACGATTTCCTTTTCGTCGAATGGATATGAAGTCGTTCCGCGAATCTGATAGGTCTCGTGCCCCTTCCCAGCGAGCAGGACGATGTCGGCGTCCTCGGCGAGTTCGATCGCGCGCCGTATCGCGCTGAGCCGGTTGGTGACGCGCTGATGCTTCGAGCTGCGCATTCCGGCTTCAATATCGTCGATGATCGCGTCGGGGTCCTCGGTTCGCGGGTTGTCGCTCGTAACGATTGCGCAATCAGCGTCGCGCTCCGCGATCTTGCCCATCAGCGGCCGCTTTCCCTTGTCGCGGTCGCCGCCGCATCCGAACACCACGATCAGCTTGCCGCGCGTGAAGGCGCGTGCGGTCTTGAGGCTGCGCTCGAGCGCATCGGGCGTATGCGCGTAATCCCGGAGCACGGTCGGCCGCGTAGATATGATCTCGAGCCTGCCCGCGACCTGCGGGACGGTCCCGAGGCGGCTAGCGATCGCCGCTGGTGTTTGTCCAAGAGCGAATGCGGTGGCGGCGGCCGCGAGCGCGTTCTCGACGTTGATGTCGCCGATCAGGGGCAGCGAGACACCGGCAGATCCGCGGGGTGTGGCGAGGCGCCACTCGCTTCCTTCTGATGTGTAGCGAATGTCCTGCGCGCGAACGTCCGCTGGCTCGCGCGCCGCGAACGTGAGGGGGCGCGAGCGCGGCTTGAGCGATTGCCATTCCTGAGCATCCGCGTTGATGACCGCGGTGCCTTGGGGCTTCAGGTAATCCAGCAAGCGCGCCTTCGCCTCCAGGTACTTCTCCATCGTTCCATGATAATCGAGATGATCGCGCGTGAGGTTGGTGAAAACCGTGACATCGAATTCGAGACCGTCAACCCGCCGCTGGTCGAGACTGTGCGATGACACCTCCATCGCGACCGTTCGCACGCCGCGATCAGCCAGCTCACGCAGTATCCTTTGCAGCTCAACCGGACCAGGCGTCGTGAGGCCGCTTCCGCCCGGCAGAACTTCGCCTTCGCTGCCGACCAGCACGCCCAGCGTTCCAATCGACGCGCTCGAGCCATCACTGTCGTCGAAGAGGTGGCGCATGATGGAAGTCGTCGTCGTCTTTCCGTTGGTGCCGGTGACGCCGAGCAGTCTCAAGTTGCGGGCCGGATCTCCGTAGGCGGTTGCCGATGCGAGCGCCGCGGCCCGCCGTCCCTCCCGCACAATGAGCGACGGCAGCGTGGTTCGGGATGGATCCTCGACCATGGCAATGGCCGCTCCACGCCCCGAAGCCGCATCGAGAAAATCGTGGCCGTCGCTAGTCCAGCCTTTGACAGCGATGAAGAGATCCCCACGGGCCACCTTGCGGCTGTCGTCGGAGATTCCGCTCGCGTACTCCGGAATCTCACCCCTGACGCCGACCAGCAAACCGCGCTCGGCCAGCGCGGTTTTTATTGCCTGGACGCTCACTTTCATTCGAGTGGGCGGCTAAGCTGAACGAGTGTGCCTGGCGCCGCGATGGTTCCGGCCGCGGGTAATGTTCCCCCTGAGGATGCGGCAAGGAGTTTCACACGGAACCCGGCGTGATGGAGCGCGCGCACGGCTTCGCGAACGGAGAGACCTCGCACATCGGGAACGGCCCGGGGGGCAATCGCAGCCGGAGCGGATTTGAGAGAGCTTGGCAGCTCGATCACGTACGAGGCGGTGCCTTCGCTCGCGTCGTGCTCCGTCATGTTTCTGTTCGGGTCATACGAGTCCGGCGCTGGCCGCTCTGGCCCATCCGCGTCGGTGCGGCGCGAGAATCTCGTCTCCGCGACCGAAGTCGTGCCGGCCGTGCCGTTGTGCCCCGCCTGCGGGATGGCGGTTTTCTCCGACGCGGCCAGATCTTCGCGATCGAGCGCCGCATCGCGCGCCGCAAGCGCGGCACGCAGCACGATCTGCGTCACAGGCGCCGCGATGTCACCGCCCGCGTAGTGTCCGCCCCGCGGATTGTCGAGCTTGACCAGGACGACGTATTGCGGATCGTTCCCGGGAAAGAGACCGACGAACGAAGCCGTATAGTTTCCGGCGACGTAGCCCGCGTTCTGCGATGTGCGTCGCGCGGTACCGCTCTTTCCCGCGACCTCGAAGGTCGCGAGATCAGCTTTCGTCGCGGTTCCCTCACGCACTACCGCCAGGAGCAGCTGCTGAACCGTGCGGGCCACTTCACCCGACATCACGCGGCGTACGGCCCGCGTCTCAGCGCGATACAACACTTTCCCATCAGTCGACCGCACTTCCTTCACCAGGTGTGGCTCGAGCAGCTCCCCGCCGTTCGCTATCGCGGAATACGCGGTGACGAGCTGGAGCGGTGTCACCGCGATCTCGTAGCCCATGAGGATCGATGCGCTCGTCTCCTTTGACCACTGCTTCGGCTCGCGCAAAGTTCCCGATGCTTCCGCCGGCAGCGGCACCCCAAGCGGCATCCCGAATCCGAGATCGCGGAAGGTCTCGTATTTCTGGCGCGGCGTCAGACGCTGGCCGAATTCGACGATGCCGATGTTGCTCGAAAACCTGATGACGTCGGCGAGCGAGAGCGACTGCGACTTGTGCATGTCGGAGATAGTGCGCCCATCGAGCTCGAGCGTTCCGTTGTGGGTGTTGACGACGTCGGTGATCCGCGCTCGACCTTTCTCGAGCAGCGCGGCCGCGACGAACGGCTTGAGCGTCGAGCCCGGCTCGAACGGCTCCGTCACGGCGGTGTTCGAGAACGTCGTGCGTCCGACTCTGTTGCTCGCCAGCGCGAGAATCTCTCCGGTGTGCGGATTCATCACCACGATGTCGCCGCCGTCCGCGTGCAGGCTGTCCACCGCGACCGACAGCTCCCGCTCGCAGATACCCTGCAGCGTATTGTTGATCGTCAGCACGACCGTAGATCCGGCCTTCGGTTGGTCGGTCCATCCGTCGGGAGAATCGAGCGGACGCCCGTCCTTGTCGCGGGCCAGCCTCACTCTTCCCGAATCGCCGCGCAGCAGCGTATCTAGCGCGAGCTCCAGCCCATCCAGGGGATTCCCCTGTCCGTCCAGGCTGCCGACAATGCGCTTGATGCCGCCCGAATTGGCGTAGACCCGCTGCAAAACCGGCGTCAGGTGGATGCCGTTCAGCTTCGAGATCGAAGCGACGTCGGAGGCCGTGTACAGCCCGGGCAGATCGATCCAGCGCCGCCTGTGCGCGATAGCGGTGCGCACGGCATCCGCATCGACGCGCGCGTGATGCAGCGCCTTGAGAACGAACGCGGTATCGCGCACTTCGGGTAGAGCGACGGCGACGCGCGTCATCTCACGACTCTCGACCAGCGTGTTGCCGCTGGCGTCCAGAATCTCTCCGCGCGGAGCGGACAGAGCACCCGCGAAGTAGTGCTGCCGCCTGGCGCGGGCGGTCCAATCCTTCCCTTCAACGACCTGCACCTTCGCGGCGCGGGCAACGAGCGCGATCGCGAAGAGCACGAAGAAGGCGTGAACTATCGCGACGCGCTTACGGGTTTTCATCTGGCCGCGACCGTGGGAGTATGACGACCTGCTTATCGGTCGGGATGTGCATGCCAAGACGATGTTCGACCGAGGCGCCCAGTGTCTGTCTCGAGGACGCGTCGCGAATCTCGCTCTCGAGCCGGGCCCGCTCGCCCTCCAGCTCGACGCGCTTAGCGTCGAGCTGGGCGAGGCGCTCCGATTCGCCGATTCCGATCGTGCGCCGCCATACGATCGCGAGCGCGACGAGCACGAAGGCGCCGAGTATTAGGGCCACGCGGGTCCGCCCCCGAAATGCTACGCGGCTTTTCGCCATGCTCGAAGTCTCGCGCTGCGGGAGCGCGAATTCACAGCCATCTCCGCCGAGCTCGCGGTCAGCGCGCGCTTGGTCAGCACCTCGCCGAGAGCCTTGCCACGGCAGGTGCAATGCAGCTGCTTCGGGGGGCAGATGCAGGACTGACTCCAGCCGCGGATGGTGTGCTTGACGAGCCGGTCCTCTCCTGAGTGGTAAGAGATCACGGCGAGCACGCCACGCGGATCGAGCCGGTCGCGCAGCGACGGCAGTGCCTTCTCGAGTGCCGCGAGCTCGTCGTTGACGGCGATGCGCACGGCCTGAAAGAATCTCGCGAACTCGCTCGGCCCTGTGCGCGCTCCGTAGGCGCCGCGAATCGCGTCGACCAGGTCATCGCTCACGCGCATCGGCTTTCGCTCGCGGCGGCGCACGACTTCCCGCGCGAGTCGCTTGGCGCGCGGCTCGTCTCCGTAGTCACGAAAAATTTTGGATAGCTCTGCTTCATCGAGGGTGTTGAGCAAATCGGCGGCGGTGCCGGTAGAGCGACGGTCCATCCTCATATCGAGTAACGCGCCAGGCCGAAAAGAGAAACCTCGCTCGTCCGCATCGATCTGCATGGAGGAAACCCCGAGGTCGGCGAAAATACCGTCGAAAGTGCGTCCACCGAGCTCCGGGATGCGGTCGATTTCGCCGAAATTCCCCCTCAAAGCGAGAAAGCGGCCTGACGCCTCGTAAGGCGCCAGCCGCTTCCGTGCTTCGGTTATGGCAGCCTCGTCGCGATCGATCGCTACAACCGAGGAGCCGGCGGCGAGGAGGGCTTCACTGTGCCCTCCTCCGCCCAACGTGCAATCCAGTACCTGCCGGGCGCCTTTGAGCAGCGCCACCACCTCTTCGACCATGACCGGCGCATGGTAGGAGCTATCCCACCGGCCGGCCACGGGGTCAGAGTCTGTCACTTACAGAAGCGCTTCACCTCGTTGTCGACCGCGGGCATGAACTGAGGAATCGCCGTCAGGAGCTGAGCGGCCTCGTTCGGGTACTTCTGTCCGCCTGCCGGCAGGTTGATTAAGGCGAGGTTGAATGCATCGCGCGCCATGCGGGCCAGGTCGCAGCTCCGCTTATCATTGGCGTCGTTGACAGCGCTCTGACCGAGCGAGAAGGCGCTGGCGCCCAACAGGAACTTGGCGTCCGCGGAGGTTTGTAGCTGATCGGAAAGCTGCAGGAACTTGATGGCGCGCTGGAAATCCGCCCGATCCTTCGAGGCCGTTCCGGCCTTGTAGGCGTCGCTTCCCTGCTTGAGTGCGAGCTGCGAGAGTGCCATCGGATCGGCACCGTTCGCCTTGGCCTGGTTCAGAGTGCTGACGACATCGTCGTACTGGTTGAGCGCACCCTGAATGCTCGCCAACAGGTAATAGGCCTGCGGGCTTTTCGGATTCGCGGCTACGGCCTTCTTCGCCGCGTCCAGCGCCAGCTGAAGCTGACCGGACTTGTACAGCGTATTCGCGCCAATGAGCGACAGCTGGGGGTCGTTCGGAAACTTCTTTGCGCCCAGGTTTGCCGCTTCAGACGCCTTCTGCGGCTGGTTCAGCGCGCTATATGCTGCCGCGAGGCGCGTGTAGTAGTCCGCTGTCGCGGTAGCTGTATCTACCCGCACCATCTCGTTGCCAACGTCAATCGCGCCCTGATAATCCTTCGCGTTCAGATAGACCAGCCACGCGAGGTTGAGCAGCTGCGGATCGCCCGGATTGGTCTGGAGAAGATCACGCACAAGCGGAACGGCTTGCTCAGGGTGCTTCAGCTGAGCGTACTCGTTGATGACGTTCTGAATGAGTTTGATGTTCGTGGGATCAGCGGCTGCAAGCGCGCCGAGCACCTTCAGAAGCTCGGTCGTATCGCTGCTCAGCCGGGCCGGGGCGACCCCGGGCCGCGGGGAGTCGATCCTGGCCCGGTAAGTCGTAGTGAGCATTTGCAGCGCCGGTATGTTGCGTGGGTCGCTGGCGCGAACGCGCTCAGCGACAGCCACTACCGAGTCCGGCATTTTGAGATTGTTGTACGCCTCGGCGAGGCAGACTGCAAGAATGTTTGCGTTCGGATAACCGGCCAACCCCTGGCGTGCTGCCGCCACCGCTTCCTGGTACTTGCCCTGCGCGATGGCGTTGTGGCAGGCCTCTTCAGCGGGTAGCTGGCGGCGGGCATCCTTGATCGCGCGTGCGACCTGGTCGGCCGCGTCGTCGAGCTTGGCGCCCTGAGCGCTCGGCAGAACCTGACCCTTGGTCATGTCGCGGGAGATGATGAGCCGCGAATCGATCTTGTACCCAGTGGGCGTCTTGGTAACGGTGCCTTCGAGATACTGCGGAGCGCGAACGAGGGTCGCCAGCGCCTTGGCATCGCCAGGAGCCAGAGCTTCGGTCGTCGGGTATCCCGATGACTGGAGACTGTTATTGATGTCGGCCTTCGGGACTACGACCACATCGCGAATGTTGGTCTGCTTCTGCAGCTGGTCGCGGATCGCTTCCGCAGCCTGGACTCCCAGCGTCTTGTCCGAGCTCTGAAGCGTGGGGATCATCACTCGCTCGCCTGTCCGGCTACTCTGGGCGAGGGCGGGCGATGCCGTGATTACCAGGAGCGCTATGAGAACGAGACCCGAAACACGTGGACTTGCCTTCAATGGTTTAACCTCCAAGACGGTAAACATTCTTACCCACCCTCCGAGCCGTGGGTCCCTTGTTTTGCTTTGATGGGCGAGGAGGGACTCGAACCCCCGACATCCTGCGTGTAAGGCAGGCGCTCTAACCAACTGAGCTACTCGCCCGGTGCAGAAACTGAGCCTGTACCTTCACCGAAGAATGGCCAGCGGAATTAGCACGCAGTACCCGATTACGAGCAGAATCGGGGCGAGCGTCTCGCCACCACGCGCGAGGTCGGCGAAGCCGGCGAGCAACACAAGTGTGGCAACGGTCCAATACACCCATGAGCGGCGCGGACCAGAATAGCGCCCCGCTCGGGGGCCGCTGGCAAGATCGGTTTTGGCCATAAGCGTCGTAGTGTAGGGCGGTATGAAATGCGTGTCAACCCGGAGTGTGTGGTCGGGCCAACTCTAATGAGTGCTACTTGCTCGTCCGCCGCCCGTTGGAGTAGTGGAGCTCGACCCAGTCCCGGTAGCTCCCATCCATGACCGAGCGCCACCACTGCTCGTTGGCGATGTACCATTTGATCGTCTTCAGCAGCCCTGTGTCGAACGATTCCGACGGTCCGTAACCGGTCTCCAGAGTCGCCTTCATCGCGTCGATCGCGTAGCGTCGATCGTGCCCGGGACGATCCTTCACGAAAGTGATGAGCTCGGCGGTGTCGCCGCCGAGCGCGGCCGGGCACTTGGGAAACCGCTCCCGAACCTTTTCGTCCGCTCCGAAGATCTTGTTGATGCTCGCGCAGATCGCCTTAACCACGTCGAGATTTTTTCGTTCCGAATTGCCGCCGAGGTTGTAAGTCTCGCCCACCCTGCCCTTCTCCAGCACACGCTCGATTCCACGGCAGTGATCGCGAACGTAAAGCCAATCGCGAATCTGGAGCCCGTCGCCGTACAGGGGCAGCGGTTTTCCGTCGAGCGCGTTCACGATCGTGAGCGGAATCAGCTTCTCCGGAAAATGATAGGGCCCGTAGTTGTTGGAGCAGTTCGTCGTCGTCACCGGCACGCCGTACGTGTGGTGGTAGGCGCGAACGAGGTGATCCGATCCGGCTTTGCTCGCCGCGTACGGCGAATTCGGGGCGTACGCCGTGTCCTCGGTGAACGGAGCCGCGGTCGGACCAAGGCTTCCATAAACTTCATCCGTCGAGATGTGGTGGAACCGTCGGGCACCTCCCGACCAGTCCTCCGTCCAGGCCGCGCGAGCGGCCTTCAGGAGCTCGTGAGTGCCCCTGATGTTGGTGTCGATGAAGGGATCAGGCCCGTGGATCGAGCGATCCACGTGCGATTCCGCCGCGAAATGGACGATAGTGTCGATTCCCTCGCGCTTGATGATGTCGCGCATGGCGTCGCCGTCGCGGATATCACCCTTTATGAACGTGAACCGCTCGTTGTTCGCGAGCGCCTCGAGGTTCGCGAGGTTGCCCGCGTAAGTCAGCGCGTCGAGCCCGACGATCGCGTCATTCGAATGATGCTCGGCCCAGAAGTGGACGAAGTTGGTGCCGATGAATCCGGCGGCACCCGTTACCAGCATTCTACGCATCGTGATTCCCTTTCCCGTTCATTCTGCTTGGTCCTGTGATTGGTGAGCGATCGAAGACTGAATGCGTGACGCGGCGCTGCCAGAGCGCTCCCCGGACGGCTCAGCGAACGATACGCGACGATTCCTCATGCGCCAATGCCTCTGGCCGCGACCGCACACAGATCTCTGATCAATGGCGCGATGTCGTTCACTGCCGCGATGTTGTCGGCGCCCGCCGCCGCTAGCGCTGCCTGCGGCATTCCATAAATGATGGAGCTCTCGCGATCCTGCACGATCGCCCTTCCCCCTGCGTCCCGAATTCGCCGCAGCCCTTCCGCACCGTCCCGACCCATTCCCGTGAGCACGACACCGATCGCGGCGCGTCCGAACGTTCCCGCGATCGAGAAGAAAAGCGGATCGGCGGCTGGCCTCACGCCCCACATCGTTGGTGACTCGTCCAGCCGGATCGTCGCGTTGCCCGGCTCGCCGCTCACGGTCATGTGATATCCGCCGGGCGCGATGTAGACGCGATTCTCCCTCAGAAGCTTGCCATCCATCGCCTCCGCGACCCAGAGCCGGCTCATCGCGCGCAGCCGATCGGCGAGGAGCTTGGTGAATTCTCCCGGCATGTGCTGAACGATTACCACCGCCGCGCCCAGCTCTTCGGGAAGGTGCGGAATGATCTCAGCAAGCGCGCGGGGGCCGCCCGTCGACGATGCGATCGCCACTACTCTCGTCGCCCCATCGGGCGATTTCTTTGGCGTTGCATCGCCGTGAACCGGCGACGCGGCCGGCGCTGGTGTCCGGACTCCGCCCATGTTCATCGCCCGTGCCGCTTCGAGCGCCGACATCAGCCGCGTCCGGACGGTCGACAGGTCGATGCTGACGGGGCCGGACGGTTTTCTCACGAATTCGAGGGCGCCGCGTTCGAGCGCGCGCAGCGTCATCTCGTTTCCCAGATCCGAGCCCGCCGCGCTGAGCATCACGACCGGCCGCGGCATCTCGGCCATGATCTGCTCGAGTGCCTGCAGACCGTTCAACCGGGGCATCTCGATGTCGAGCGTCACGATGTCGGGCTTGAGAGAGCGGACCTTCTGCAACGCCTCTATTCCGTCGGCGGCCGTGCCGACGACGCGGAACGCGCCGCTCGACTCGATCATTTCCGCGATCAGCTTGCGCATGAACGCGCTGTCGTCGACGACCAGGACGGTCGCAGTCTTGTCGGTCATTTCAGCCACGCCTCACGGGCTAGGCCTTCCGGAAGATGCGCTCGCGCGCATTCACGGGCGTAAAAAGAGCTCTCGCGTCGCCGAGAAGCGTTTCGACCTTGCCGAGGACGAGGAACCCGCCCGGGGCGAGTGCGCGATGAAATGCCGAGAACAACGCGTCCTGCGCCTCGCGCTCGAAATAGATGATCACGTTGCGGCAGAGGATGAGATGGACGTCCTGCAGTGGAGGTTCGTAGGCGAGGAGATCATTGCACTCGAAGCTCGCCAGCCGCCTCACCTCGGGCAGCATCCCGTGAAGTCCGGCAATCTGCGGGAAGTATTGCTGTCGGAGAGCCGGCGGCGTCTCGCCAAGGGCCGTGTCGGCGTAGAACGCGCGCTCCGCTTCTCCGATGCAGTCTGCATCGATGTCCGTGCCCAGGATCTTGACTGTTTCGAGCCGCGCGGTCTCCCTCCGCTCGGCAGCGTGCTTGTGCATCAGGATGCCGATCGAGTAGGGCTCTTCGCCCGACGAGCACCCCGCGCTCCAGATGCGCGTCTCGGGCTCGTTGCGATCCCATAGCTCTGGAACCACGGTCTTCTCGACTACCGTGTACGTATCCCAGTTCCGAAAGAACTTGGTCACGTTGACAGTCAGCGATCGAATCAGCCGATCGTATTCCTTGGGATCGGCGTCGAGGGCCACCGAGTACTCACCGGCAGTGGTTGCGCGTTTGGCGCGCATCCGCACAGCGATGCGCCGTCGCAGGCACCTGTCCTTGTAACTGGAGCAGCGAAATCCCCGATCGCGCGTGATCTTCGCGATCAATGCCTGGAATCCGGCGTCGTCTCCCTGGATCAACTCGGCGCGGACCGTCAGGAGCGACTCGATGCTTGCGTCGCCTTCCGCTCCGCGCGCGAAATCCCTTCAAGCGCCGCGGAGAGATTCCGACGGAGCTGGGGAAGCTCCGGTGCGAGCGCGACACCTTTTTCGGCCGCGTCCTTCGCGCTCTCGTAATCCTCGCGCTTGAGATGAGCGGCGGCGAGATTGTTCAGCAACACCGCGGACTCTGGATGCGTCTCGATAGCCGCGGCGAGCAGCAGCATCTCGCGGTCGGGGTCGTCCGTCATTGCAGCCACCTTCGCCGCATAGTGGAACCAGACCGCCGGGGGCGGATTCGTCGTCCAGAGGCTGCGCGATTCACTCAGCCGGACCTTCGCTGACTGGAGATCTCCGAGACGCATCGATACTATCGCCGCCTGCAACTGGATGAGCGGATCCCCGCTTCCTCCCGCGCCAAGCGCTCGGTCAATCACAAGCCGGGCTTTTTCGAGCTGCCCAAGGTTTTCGTAGGCGAGCGCGAGGTTATGGAGGAGCGATATTTTGCTCGGCGCGTTGGGCGCCGCGGTCATGAACGCATTCACGGCTCCGGCCCATTCCTTCTGCCGAAGCGCGATGAGACCGACGTGGAACGATGCCACGGGGTCGGCGGCTTCCTCGACGAGCGCGCGGAATTCGCGCAGCGCCTCGTCGTGCATTCCCGCTCTGTACAGTGCGCTGGCGAGCTCACGTCGCTCCAGAGGGCTCGCGTTTCGGGGCAGCGTCGGCGTCGTCCGCTTTCGTCCGACCGGCAGCAGAAAGGATGCGTTGAGCAATCCGTAAAGCGCCTTCCCTACCTCGAACTCGCCGAGGCCCGAGTCGCGAATCAATCCATTTATGTCGCGGTGTCCGTCGATGATCGGAAGCAACGCCTCCTGCTCGGGCGAGAGCGGGTCGCGGTTCATCATCAGGCGCGGACGGTCGAGACTGAACACGACATCGAAGCTCGGGATCTTCTTTTCGATGAGCGACCATTCGTCGACCCTCCGCGCGCCTTCGAGCAGCAGCGACTGCGGATCAACTGAGACTCGCTCGGCGCCATCCTCCGGCTCCACTCCCGGCTCGAAATTGAAAGTGCCGCTCGTCCACGTGAACAGCGTGTAGACGGAGTTCTCTGTATCGAGCGGCCGGTTCACGATCGCGGCGTGGCAGATACGCCCGCTATCGAAGTAGATCGAGCCGAAGCTGTCGTGGAAGGAGAGTCCGAGGCAGCCTGTCTTCTTTCCCATCGAGAGCAGCTGGAGGACGTCTGGGAGGCTCGCCTCCTTGAGGCTACCCTTAATGGCCATTAGCGCATCTCCTCGATCATCCGGTCGGCGATGTTGGGCCACTCCCCGATGAGGCCCGCGTCAGGCGCGATGGGCGTCTTCTTCTTTTCCGGTGGGAGCGCCTTCGGCTTGGTGTCGAGCGACTCCACGCGCTGCGCGATCTCCTGGCTGATGTCAGCCATGAAGTCGGCGAACTCGCCGCTTTCCTCCTCCGATTCCCCCTTCTTCGGCTCTTTCGCCACGAATCAGGAGTCCTTGGTGGCGGGAGCGCTCAGGCGCGACAGCACCAGGGACGCGACACTGCGGAGCGTCTCGAATACGCCGCCGCCGGTGATGGCGGTCGCCGAGAAATTGGGCACATCCCGAAAGTTGAGCGTCTCGTCGAGGTCCTTGATCGAGCTGATCTCGCCCGCGGGTAGATCGCGCTTGTTGTACTGCATTACGAGTGGGAGCGTGCGCGGATCGAGGCCCTCGTCGGCCAGATTCGCGTGTAGGTCCTGCAGGCTCTCGATGTTCTCGGCGAGCTGGCGAGACTGGCTGTCGGCAACGAACACCACTCCATCGACGCCCTGCAGCACCAGCTTGCGCGTGGCGGCGTAGTACACCTGGCCGGGAACAGTATAGAGCTGAAACCGGGTCGCAAACCCGGATATGGTGCCGAGATCGAGCGGAAGAAAATCGAAGAACAGGGTGCGATCGGTCTCGGTGGCGAGAGAGACCATCTTGCCCTTCCTCTCCTCCGGCAGCTGCGAGTAGATGTGCTGGAGGTTGGTCGTCTTTCCCGATCTACCCGGCCCGTAGTAGACAATCTTGCACGTGATCTCGCGCGTGCCGTAGTTGACGACTGACACGCTAGCGCTTTCCTATCGGGCCAAAGAGCGCATCGAGGCTGCGATTTAGCTCGCCCTCGAAATCACCGGACGGCCCTACGCCAGTGGCCTGCTTCTCTGGGTGCAGTCTCTCGAGCGCCTTCTGAAACTCCGCGAAGTAAATCTCCACCACGCCGAACGAGCTCTCGCGGTCGAACACGCCCACGAACAGGAATTCCTGCGCGCCGGCCGAAGCGCGGGCCATGAATACCTGCCTTTCCGCTCCGGCATGGTGCATCTCGTAGAAAGGCTTGCCGTCGAGCTGGCGTCCCAGCTCCCGCGCCGAAGCGTTGATGGCGGACGTGAGGGCGCAGATGGACATCACATCGGCGGCGTTTGAGAAGCCGAACTGGCCGACGGCGCGGCCACTCGGGTAGAGGAGAACCCCCGAGATGAGACGTGCGTCGTCTTTCAGCCGCGTAAGTGGCGCCGCGACCCAGCCCTCGGCCACTGTCGGATCGCTCATGAATTCTCTCGGGCTGCGTTCATCATCTCGAGTCTCACTCGTCCCAGGTTGGCGTCGGTCGTGACGATCGTGACGAGCACGACATCGCGGGCGCCCACGACGAAGATGTGACCCCGCTCGGCCTCGAGGCGCATGAACGCTGGCGTGCCAAGCCTGGCCGCGTCAGACGCGCGAGTGACCTTCGAATAAAGATAGGCGGCGAGGGCCGCGGTATGCTTCCGCGGATCGGTAACACTCCCGGCGCCGCCAATTATTGGGCTCGTCTCGACGATCAGCCCATCGGTTGCGCCGACCACCATGGCCGCGACAACGCCCGGCACATGCGAGAGTGTGGCCACCACCTGACCAAGTGCTTTCATGCGCGCCCCCGCATCCAGTTGATCGCGAGCACGACCGACCGCGTGAGAACGCGGCGGACCAGTCCGAGGGGAACCGTCAGCGACGAAGCGAGCAGAACGACTGCCTCTTGCGAGGCAGGAGCAAGCGCAATGGTTGCCGCATCGGTCTCCACCACCACCGCCGTCCAGTCGCCGATAAAGAGAAGCCGCATGGACCTGGTCACCTCCGTGCTGACGCCGCTCAACGCCGCGCCGACTTCGGCGGAGATGTCCCGCCCGCGCTGGTCCAGGTAACTCCCGGCCAGGGGCTTGCCGGCGGAGTCGAGCAGCAGCGCCGTCTGCTCGGCCTCGCCAATTGCGGTTGCGAACAACGTCCGCGCCGACTCAGACATTGCCATCATGTCCCCTGGAGCGAGATGTCGATAAGCCCCGTGCTCAGCATTCCGTAGATGATCTTTGCCACCTCGAACTCGGGAAGCACGAGACGTTTCGCGATCTCGTGGAGATTTCTCTCGCCGTCGATGATCGAGAGCACCTCCCATTCACGAGGCAGGAGATCGATGAACGATTCCGGGCCGTCGTCGAGGGTTGCGAGCAGCGGGATCACGCGCGCGTCCGGAATCTTGTCGGCCATCAGCGACCACTCGTCGATACGCCGCGCTCCTTCCATCAGCAGCGATTCGGTGCTCACGCGCACCGCGATGTCCTTGCGAATGGGACGCGGCGGCTCTTCCGTGAACGAGAAGAAACCTTCGGACCAGGACATGAGATCGAAGACGACGGTCTCGATCTGCTGGCGCATGAAGCGATCGATGTCGCGCGGCGTCACGATGCCGTGGGCAACGAGAATTTCCCCCACTCGGCGCTTGTCGCCCGCGCGCTGCATTGCGGTGGCTCGGGCAAGGTCCGCCGGGGTCGCCTTGCCCGATCTCTCGAGAATAGTTCCCAGAAGATGCGGGTTGCTCTTCATCGTCGCGGCGACGATCGTCCCCGCGTCGAAATAGACGCTCCCCTCGTTGTTCTTCTCGGGAGAATACACGCGCAGCGTTCCCGTCTTCCGGCTCAGGTCGAGCAGCTGGAAGACGTCGTGAATGCCGAGCTCGCGGAGTGGTCCTTCGATCGCCATTAGACGCGTCCTCGCAGCAGCAGCCGGCGGTAGCGCAGCGCTTCGGCATGATTGGGATCGAATCTCAGCACGCGCTCGAACGCGTGGACGGCGTCGCCTTCGCGAGCCAGGTCGATCAGGATCTCGCCGAGCGCGATCAGCGCGGCGAAGTGATAGACATCGCGGCGGATGAGCGCCACGATCCGTGGCAGCGCGCTCCGCGACCGGCCGGTGCGCCGATATGGCCCCACCAGCTCCACTACTGCCGCATCGTGATTCGGCGCGGCCACGAGAACCGTCTCCAGCTCTCTGATCGCCCCCGTGTCGTCGCCGGCTTTCGCGAGGAGCCGCCCGAGGGAGATCCTCGTCTCCGCCTGCCGCTCGTCGATGCCAAGGCTCGAGCGGTACGCCGCAATCGCCTCGACGGAGTCACCGAGCGCCGCGTAAAGGTCGCCGACTCGCTTCAACACGTTGGCGTTGCGGGCTTCGCTCTTCTTGAGCGTGACGAGGATTTCGCGAGCGCCCGGATTGTCGAGCGATGCCACGCGCGCTTCCGCGGCCAGGAGCAGCAGGTTCACATCGGTGCTTCCGGCCTCGACCAGAGCCTCGGCGTAGGGTCGCGCCTGCTCCGCGCGCCCGAGGGCGAGCAGCGAGCGAGCGGTGCCTTGCCGCGCGTAAGTGTTCGTCTCCTCCATATCCAGCGCGCGCCGGTATCTCTCGAGCGCCTCTCCGTGAAGTCCCTGGGCCGCGAATCCGTCGCCGGCCAGCACCAGACCAAGAACCTTGTCGCCGCCGCGCGAGAGAACGCGCGCGATCTCCGCCTGAGCGCGATCGTAGAGACCCTTCGTGATCAGGTCGCGAGCGAGCGAGAACCCCGCCATCGCATCCTGCGACGCTGGTGTCGATCGCAACGGCTTCTCGGCGAACAGCTCCTCGATGATGGCCGGGTCGAAGTGGAAATCCTCCACGTGGTCGACCGTCGTATCCGATTCGGTGATCGGCGGAGCGACGGTGAGCCTGATCTCTTCGTGCGGAAGCTCGATCGCCAGCTCGAGCTTCTGCGGCGTGTACATCGGATCGAGCGCCAGCGCTCGCTTCGTCTCGCGGAGCGCCGAGGCGAAGTCGCCGAGGTTGGAGAGCGTGAAGCTCATGTTGTAGTGCGCTTCGGCGAAATCGGGATTCGCCTGGATCGCGCGCGCAAACGCGTTCCGCGCATCGGCGTACTTCTCGAGCTCGACGAGGATGAGACCGATGCCGTTCCACGCGACGGGGTGCTCGGGCGCGGCGCTCAGCACCTGTCGATAGGCTTCGAGCGCCAGCTCCGTGTGCTTCCTCCTGAACAACCCGAGGGCGAGGTTCAGTCGGGCTTCGACCGGAGGAGCCGGTGCCTGCAACGCGCGCCTGAACGAGTTGATCGCGGACTTGGTGTCGCTCTTGTGCCAGAAGAGGACGCCCAGGTTGTTGTGCGAGAACGGGTAGCTCGGGTCGATCTCCAGCGCCTTCGTGTAGCTTTGCTCCGCCTCGGCGTGGCGTCCTTCCAGCTGCAGCGCGACGCCACGGCCGTTCCAGGTCTTTGCCGTCGGTGAGAACTCGCGCGCGAATCGCTCGGCGGTGGCGATCGCGGCGCCCGTGTCGCGCTGCAACAGGTACAGCTCCAGCATAGCCTGCAGCACTTCCGCGTTTGCTTCTCCGCCCTCGATTGCCCTCTCGTACTCGCGCAGGGCTTCCTGGAAGTAGCCCTTCTGCCTCAGTGCGCGGCCGAGCGTGATGTGCGCGCCGGCCGGGGTCTTCTGCTGGTGGCTCGGGGTGACCTCATGGCGATACGTCTCGAGCGAGAGATTCGCCTGGGCCCGCACCAGCGTCGGATTCAGCATCACGGCGCGTCGATTCGCTTCGGCCGCCTCTTCACCGCGGCCCAGATCGCCAAGTATGAAGCCGATCAGATACAGGGCGTCGGGATTTTCCGGATTCAGCTCGATCGACCGCTTGACCGAGCGCATCGCGTCTTCGTGGAGGCCGCGGTTGTAGAGAGCCTCGGCGAGCAGGAAATGGAGAACGGAGCTGTCTGGATCGAGCTCGATCGCGCGCTGAAAGAGAGTGTGCGCGCGCTCCAGCCGGCCGGCCGTCTTCTCCGCGATCCCGCTCTGAACCAGCGCCTCGAGGTCCTCCGGATTGGCGCGCAGCCGCTCGTCGAGCTCCTGCAGGCGCCGCTCGACGATGCCACTATCCCCATACGCAATCTCAAGATTTCGTCTGGCTACACCCATCCGTTCGTCGAGCGCGAGGGCGCGCGAGAACGCGACGATCGCCTCGTCCGTCAGCCCCTTTCGAAAATAGAGGACGCCGAGATTGTTGTACGCGCCCGCGTCCGAAGGATCGATTCGGCGGGCGAACGATCGCAGGATGTCGATCTCACCGCCTTGAGCGGCTGCCGATGGGCGGGCAGTTGCCGCTGCGCTCATGGGCTACTCTACGCGCACGGCGCGGAAGATGGCGTCGAATGCCTTCGGGTCGGGGACGAGCAGGAAGAATCCGTGCAAGCTCTCCACCGGCTCCTCGAGGAAGAACTCCGTCTCCACGCACAGGATCGGAGACTCGGCCTGTGGCGCGTGGTCCCCCAGCGTCTTCAGAGCTTCCTCGGTCTTCCCGGTCGTGAGCGTGGGCGGAGAGAGCATCAGACGCATGTCGAGGAACTCACTGAGCGCGGTGAGATACGCGCCGGCGAGAATGTTGCCCGCTTCCTTCAACGCCGACTGCTCGAGCTTGCCAAGGCTCTGGGATGTCCCGCGCGCTCGCCGCAGCATCCGCTCGGCGAGTCTGAGACCCGCGACGGTTGCGAGGAGGAACACCGTCTGCCCGCCGATGTCGCCGCTCATCACCATCTGCACCGCGACGATCTCGACGCCGGGAGCGATCTCCGGGACGAAATCGCCGGGCGGCACGATGTTCACCATCGGGACGCTGATCATGATGCGCGTGCCAGTCAGCGTCGAGAGCGCGGTCGCGGCGTGGCCGGCGCCAATGTTGGCAACCTCGCGCAGCGCGTCGAGACGCGCACTGCTGAGGAGCGTGGTAACGCTATCGCCGGATGGTGTATTGCGGGGATTGGTCATTTCAGAGGAGACTGGAGGCGTCCACGATGAGTGCGGGCGATCCATCACCAAGGATGGTCGCGCCGCTGAAAAGAGTCTTGCTGGCGTTCACGCCGTCAAATTGCTTGACGACGATTTCCTGCTGGCCGATGAACTCGTCGACGATGAGCGCCGCGCGACGCTCAGCCAGCTCGATGAGCACGACCTGACCGCTGGCGGCGGTGGCTGCCGCGGGCAGCCCCACGCGCTCACGCAGCCAGATAGCCGTGAACAGATCGTCGCGGATGGCCACGACCTGCCTGCCCTTCGACTCGAGCAGCATCGGCTGCGAGAGGCTGAATGTCTCGAGTACGTGCGTGAGAGGGATCGCGTAAACCTCCTTGTCGACTCTTGCCAGGAGGGCGCGCGAGATGGCGAGCGTGAGAGGAAGACGCATGCTCACGCTGGTGCCGAGCCCCGCGTCGGTATGCACCTCGAGCGAGCCGCCGAGCGCGCGTACCCGTGTGGCGACGATGTCGAATCCGACGCCGCGCCCCGAGATCTCGGTCACCTTCTCCGCCGTGGAGAACCCGGGCCGTGATATGATCGAGACCAGTTCCTGCTCGGACAGCTTGGTGGTGCCCTGCTCTACCAGACCCAGCTTCTTAGCGCGCGGCAGCACTCGCGACTGGTCGATTCCGCGGCCATCATCCGTCACACGTATGAGCACCGTCGCGCGGTCACGCTCCGCCGTGAGGATCAGAGTGGCGACGCGTGGCTTTCCGGCTTTCTCACGATCGTCCGGCGTCTCGACGCCGTGATCGAGCGAGTTCCGGAGCAGATGCAGAACGGGCTCGCCCATCTCGTCGAGCATCGAGCGATCGAGCTCGATCTCCCGGCCTTCGATCTTGAAATCCACTTCTTTTCCGAGCGAGCGCGCGGTGTCGCGCACGACACGCGGAAAGCGCTCGAATATCTGCCAGACCGGAACCATGCGGCTCGTCATGATCTCGTTCTGGAGGTTGGCCAGGATCTGGGAGGCGCGCAGCGTCGCCTCGAGCAGCGATTCGTCGCCCAGCTGCTCGGCGATCTTCTGGATGCGGTCGCGCGCAATCACGAGCTCGCCCACGACATTCATCAGAGTGTCGAGCCGCTTTGCATCGATGCGGATGTGCCGGGACGTCTTTTGCGGCGCCTGAGAAACAGGAGCGGACGGAGATGGCGCTTTCTTGTCGACCGGCACAATGGCGAATTCCGACGTGAACGTCGGCGCTGTCTCCTCACTCGAGGCCGCCCGGATGCGGGCCATGATGTCCTTCACGTCGAGCTGCTGCGGAGCCGCACCCGTTGCGAGATCCACCGCCTGCTCGAGCGCGTCCACGCCGGAGAACAGCGTGTCGATGATCGGTCGCGTTACCACGAGCGCGCCGTTCCTGAGCTTGTCGAGCAGCGTCTCCAGCTCATGGGACAGCTCTCCCACCGAAGTGTAGCCCATCGCGGCTCCCATGCCCTTCATGGTGTGAACCGCGCGAAACAGGCGCGGTATGGCCGTGTCGCTCCCGCCGCGCTCCAATTCGAGGAGCGCGTTGTTTATCTCGGAGAGGTTTTCGCGGCTCTCCGAGAGAAAAAGCTTGGCGTAGCGACCCGTATCCACCTAGGCGAGCACCCGCTGCACCGCTTCGAGAACGCGGCTCGGCTGGAACGGCTTGACCACGAAGTCGCGTGCTCCGGCCTGAAGCGCTTCCTGCACCAGGGCCTGCTGCCCCATGGCGCTGCACATGAGGATCCGCGCGGCAGGATCCAGCTGGGTAATCTGCTTCACCGCTTCGATTCCGCCCATCTCCGGCATGATGATGTCCATCGTCACCAGATCGGGTTTCAGCTGCTGGTATTTCTCAACAGCCTGCTTCCCGTTTTCAGCTTCTCCAACGACCGTGAATCCGGCTTGGGAAAGAATGTCACTTACCATCGTCCGCATGAACACCGCGTCGTCGCAAACCAGCACTGTACTGCTCACCCTACCTCCCTTGTCCGATGACTTGCTGAACCACTGTCTTGATGTCGAGCACGAGGACGCGCTTCCCCTCGATCTCGACTGCTCCAGTTACCGCGCCCACGAGCGGGATTTCCGCCTGATCCGCCGCCCCGAATTGATCTATTGGCACATCCTGAATGTCGCGAACGTCGTCAACGCCGATTCCGATCCACCGGTCGAAATAGTCGACCAGCAGGATCAGTCCTTCCGCCCGCCCGCGAGCCGACTTGCCGAGCGAGGTGCCGCCGTCAATCACGGTAACGATGGTCCCGCGAAGATTGATGAGCCCGCGCACCGTGTCGGGTGCTCCCGGCAGCCTCGTGATGTGCTGCATGGGAACTATCTCTCGAAATGAGTCCATGTCGCACGCGAAGGAGCTGTCGCCAATGTTGAACACGAGCAGGCGGCGGGTCGGTACGTGCGGCTCTTCCTCGACGACCTGCTCCGGCGGGAGCGCGACGGCATCACTCATAGAATCGGAACGCCGTGAGTGGGTCGACGCCGTCAGCCAGGGCGTGCTCCCCGGCGATCACCGCCAGGGCGTTGCGCAAATCCTCCGGTAGCGGAGACCGAAAATCGAGCGGCTCGCCGGTCACGGGGTGATTGAACGCGAGCCAGGCCGCGTGCAGGAAGTGCCGCTTGGGAGGAAGTCCGGCCACACGACGTCCTCCGCCCCCGCCATACACGTCGTCGCCCATGACAGGATGGCCGATAGACGCGAGATGAACGCGGATTTGATGAGTCCGTCCTGAATGGAGATGGGCACGAAGAAGGTCCCCCGCATCGAACCGAGCAAGGCGTATGAGGTCGGTCTTGGCCGGCCGACCCTTAATGACGATTGCCATGCGCTTCCGGTCTCGCGGATCACGGGCTATCGGCTTGTCGATCGTGAGAGCGTCCGCCGAGATATGACCCCAGGTCATGACGGCGTAGCGGCGGACGACCCGGCGGGCAGCGATCGCCGCGCTCAGAAGCCGGTGCGCCCGGTCGGTCTTGGCGACCACCAGAAGGCCCGAAGTCTCCTTGTCGAGCCGGTGGACCATCCCTGCCCGCTCCGGCTCGCCCTCGCTCGAGAGACTGCCCCCACGCCCCAGCAGGGCGTTCACGAGCGTGCCGGTCCAGTTCCCGGGTGCCGGGTGCACGACCATCCCGGCGGGCTTGTCCACCACCAGAAGCGCGTCATCTTCGTAGACAACGCTCACGGGGATGTCTTCGCCTGAGATCGTCCGCTTCTCGGACGCAGGGATCTCGATCCGCACCAGCTCCCCGGTCTCCGGCCGGTAGCTCGCCTTTTCGCGCCGCCCATCGACCTGCACGTGTCCCTGAGCGATCAGAGTCGCCGCCTGGGTCCGCGAGAGCTCGGCTCTGCTGGCAATAAAGAGATCGAGGCGGACATTGCTGTCCGCCTCGACGGGAAACTCTTTGACGTCGCTCAGAGCCTAGCTCTCCGCCGGCGTATCCGACACTGGGGTGGCTGCGACCGAAGGCGCGGAAGATCGTTCTTCTCCCCAAAGGACCCAGGCGAGGAGGAACGCACCCACGCTCACGGCCATGTCGGCGACATTGAATGTCGGCCACCGGAGGTCGCGCACTCCGACGTCGATGAAGTCCACCACGCCCGTTGCCGACCGGATGCGGTCGATCAAATTTCCCACCGCGCCGCCGCAGACGAGGCCAAGCGCCATCGTGCGCAGGAAATCACCCTGACGCGTGGCCTTGTATAGCCGCCCGAGAATCACGAGCGCTCCGGCCGTCAGGGCCATGAATATCCACCGCGAGTAGATGCCCAGATTCAGCCCGAACGCGGCGCCCGGATTGTAAACGAGCGTCAGCCGCAGATGATTGCCCAGGATCTCGTGTGGGATGTGCTGCGGCGAAAGCGTCGACGCGGCCATCAGCTTCGTCACCAGATCGACTGCCACCACCGTGATCAGCGTGCCCCAGAAGAGGGGCGGATTAGGCTTGGCGCTTTCCATCTTCTTCACGCTGCTTGCATTCGATGCAATACCTGGCGTGCGGCAACGCGTCGAGACGCTCGAAGCTGATCTCTCGGCCGCAGTTGTGACACTTGCCGAACTGCTCGGGATTGCGATAGAGCCGTCGGAGCGCTTCGTCGATGTGCCAGAGGAAACGGCCTTCCTGGCTCGCGAACAGAAACGCCTTCTCGCGCTCCATTGCGTCCGTTCCCTGGTCTGCCATGTGGAAGGAATACGCGCTCAGATTGCCGTCCGCACTCTGCGGAGTCGATCCGAAAGTCTCGTCGTAGTGCCCCAGCTCCTTCAGGACGCGCTTCCGCTCCTCGAGGAGGCGCTTTTCGAAATGCTGAAGGCTCTTCTTCGGCATCGCCTTCGGTTTCTTGCTGTTGGCTGCAGTTGCCATTTCTAGCCTACCCTCTCCAAGGCGACTTCAACGCTCTGCCCATCAAGGTCGAACGTATGCGTCGCGTGTGTTCCGTCGATTTGCTCGCCCACTCTGACCTTGAGAGCGAGTACCTCATCGGCGATCCATTTCTGGAACGCGTTCACCGCTTCCTGAATCTCCGCACCACCCGCAATGAATAGCGTGATGCGATCGCTTACGGCGAAACCCAATTCTTTCCTCAACCTCTGAACGCGGCTCACAATCTCGCGCGCGAGTCCTTCGAGTCGCAGGTCGCGCGTTACAACCGAATCGAGCGCGGCAAAATAGCCACCTTCTTCCTTCACCACCAACTCGCCGGAAGCAGTCCGCACGACCGTCAGATCCTCGTGGCCAAGCTCCCGCGACTCATTGCCGACCGAAACGTAAAGCGGCTTCCCCGCCTCGAACTCCCTCAGTGCGTCGCTGCTAAGCGCCTGCACCGCCTCGGCGGCGAGGGGGGTATCCTTGCCGAATTTCTTGCCAAGCGATCTGAAATTCGGCTTAGCCTTTAAAGTTACTAGATCGTCAGCGCTGGAGATGAATTCGACCTTCTTTATGTTGAGCTCGGCCGCCAGGAGCGGGCTCAGCTCCGACATCATACCCTCGGCGCGCGCCTGGGCTCCCTTTGAGGCGGCCCCGTGAGTGGGGACGACGCACACCAGCCGGGCCAGGGGCTGACGCACCTTGACGCCTGCTTCCTCGCGGCCCGCGCGGCCCAGCGTAGCGAGGGTCCGAATGTGCGCCATCGCACGCTCCAGATCGACATCGATCGCCCCCACCCCCAACGGCCCGCGCGTGAACGCTGCCAGATGCACCGAGCTGCCCGTAAGCTCGCGATGGACCCAGTCGGTGATGAACGGAGCGAATGGCGCCAGCAGCCGGCACGTGACGGCGATGATTTCGTGCAGCGTTGCGAACGCGGCGCGGTTGTCGGCGTCACCGACGTCGTAAAAGCGATGGCGGCTTTGGCGCACGTACCACTTCGACACGTCCTCGTCGAAGAAGGTCATCACTGCCTTGGCGGCGTTGGTGGCCTCGTAGCGATTCAGGAGATCGTCGGCTTCGCGCTCGACCGTGGCAAGCCGCGACAGAACCCATTTGTCGAGCAGCGGCCGATCATGCGGAGCCGGATCCTTGTCGGACGGCGCCCAGCCGAAATTCGCGTATTCCGCGAAAATGCCGGTGTAGACATTCTTGAACGTGAGGAGGAAGCGCCCGGCTGTGTCGCGGATCCCGGCCTCGTCGAAGCGGCGCGGCGTCCAGAGCTGGCTCGAAGTCGTGAGGAAAAGTCGAACCGCGTCAGCACCGTAGAGCGGAATCACGGATGCGGGGTCGATGATGTTGCCGAGCCGCTTGGACATTTTCTGTCCCTCGGCGTCGAGAACGAGGTCGTTGACGACGACCGCTCGGTAAGGCGCGGTGTCGCCGACCACCGGTGTATGCGCCTCGTGCGCGAGCAGGTTGTTCGGCAGCGCATCACCGAGACCGGTGGCGATCGCGAGCAACGAATAGAACCAGCCGCGAGTCTGGTCGATTCCCTCGGCGATGAAATCCGCGGGGTAGTAGCGCTCGAGCTTGTCGCGGTTCTCGAACGGGAAATGCCACTGCGCGAATGGCATCGATCCGGAATCGAACCAGGCGTCGATCACCTCGGGCGTGCGCTTCATCTCGCCGCCGCATTTGCACGGCCAGACGTAGCGATCGATGAACGGCTTGTGCGGGTCGAAGTTCTCGGCGAGCGCGGTACCGGACCTCTCCGACAGCTCCGCGTACCCGCCGACAGCTTCCGCATGCGCGTCGTTCCGATCGCAGACCCAGATCGGAAGCGGCGTCCCCCAATAGCGGTCGCGCGAGACAGCCCAATCGATGTTGTTGGTGAGCCACTCGCCGAAGCGACCGGATCCGGTTTCGGCGGGATGCCAGTCGACGCGAGAGTTGCGCACCAGCATCGCGTCCTTGAACTCGGTGGTGCGGATGAACCAGGACGTGCGGGCGTAATACAGCAGCGGCGTCTCGCAGCGCCAGCAATGCGGGTACGCGTGCTCGTGCAGCGTCGATTTCCAGAGAAGGCCACGCCGCTTCAGCTCTTCGAGAATGACCGCGTCAGCGTCCTTTACGAACATCCCGCCCACGAGCGGCATGTCCGTCGGGAACTCGCCGCGGAGATTGACTGGCTGGAGGAACGCGAGTCCATTGCGCTGCCCCGCCGCGTAGTCATCGGCGCCGAACGCTGGTGCCATGTGCACGACGCCGGTTCCTTCGTCGGCGGAGACGAATGACTCGCCGATGATCGTTTCGTGCTTGCCTTCCTT
>Ga0208078_1000044_pt1 | contig 39810 bp, 34 predicted proteins | sample NGESurdeep072012_3_FD_184468 | JGI IMG/M metagenome (GOLD analysis project Ga0208078, IMG submission 184468) | Arctic peat soil microbial communities from Barrow, Alaska - NGEE Surface sample 53-2 deep-072012 (SPAdes) | ecosystem: Environmental > Terrestrial > Soil > Wetlands > Peat ...
CTGCCGGAATTGAATTCTGACTCGCTGCCATGGGAGGCAATGTGATTCGGCGTTGGAACGTTCTGGAGGGAGCTATTCCAGTTGCCAGCGGTGGTCAGGATCTGTGGTCACCAGCCAGCGGCGATGCGGGCCGGCCATCACGTTGAGGTAATAAAGGTCGTAGCCAGGCCCTGCAGCCACCGGGTGATAGCCACGAGGCACAAGCACGACGTCTCCATCGCGCACCTGCAGCGCTTCATTCAGCGAGCGATCGTCCGTATAGACAAGCTGTACGCCGAAGCCATCACTCCGCGCCGTGCGGTGGTAGTAGGTCTCCTCGAGGTAGCTCTCGCGCGGCAGGTCGTCGGTATCGTGCTTGTGGGGTGGATAGCTCGACCAGTTGCCGCCAGACGTCAGCACCTCGGTCACGAGCAGGGATTCTGCCGGCCGATCCTCCATGAGGATGTTGTGGATCGTTCGCTCAGTCCGCCCAGACCCGCGCTTGAAAGGGTGGATGTCACTGGCCGAGATTCGCGCGGCTTCGGCGCCCTTCGCCGCCGGCGCCCAGCACAGGGCGACCTCGCATTGGTCGCTTGCGCCCGTGACTACGAGCGTGCCGCCGGGTGGCACGTAAACCGCATCCGGTGTACCGCTGAACACCGACAGTCTGGAGCCAACCCCCTCCCACTCACGATCGCCGCAGGCGACGTCAGCGCGACCCGACAGGATGACGAGGCACGCTTCACGGCCGTCAGTGGCCCGGGACATCGCGGCGCCGCGTGCGAGCCTGAACACCTCGAACCCCACGTACGACCAGCCCGCCGCCTCCGGTGTCACCGAAACCAGCAGACCGTCGAGGTCCGGCGCGGGCCGGCTCGGCACCAGCAGGCCTGACGCCTTCATATGAGCCAGCGCCGGCGAGCCATGTCGCGTTCGTGCTCCCGTCGGGCTTTCTGAATTTCGCCGGACTCTGAGACCTCGGCCACCGGAACCTCCCACCAGCTCTCATAGTTGGGCACGCTTTCGTAGCGGTCGGCCGGCACGTGGATCACGACCGTCTGTTCGATCGCCTTGGCCTCCATCAACGCGTCTCGGAGCTCCTCCACGTTGCGTGCGCGGATCACGTGCGCACCCAGGCCTTGAGCATTCAATGCCAGGTCGACCGGCAGAGATTTTCCGTCGCGACCTCCGGAATCGTCCCCAAGAGATCCATCGCTGCGATAGCGATATCGCGTGCCGAAGCCGGCGGTGCCCTTCGATCTCGACAGTCCGCCGATAGACGCATAGCCCTCGTTGTCCACCAGCACCACTGTCAGCTTGAGTCCCTCCTGGATCGAGGTGACGATCTCCTGCGCCATCATCAGATAGGAGCCGTCGCCGACCAGGACATACACCTCGCGCCCGGGGTCGGCCAGCTTGACGCCCAGACCCCCCGCGATTTCGTAGCCCATGGTGGAGTACCCGTACTCGACGTGATAGCCCTTCTCGTCGCGCGTGCGCCAGAGTTTGTGGAGGTCCCCCGGGATCGAGCCGGCGGCACACACGACGACGTCATGCGGCCCGGAAAGCTCGTTCACCGCTCCAATTACCTCTGATTGAGCGGGCAGGCCGTTATGTCCGAGGTGATACAGGCGAGACACCTCGTCGTCCCATTCCGCGTTCAGCTTCGTACAGAGCTGGCGGTAATCGGGCGCTACCGCCCAGCCGTCCAGGCGCTCGGCCAAGACCTCGAGCGTCGCCCGGGCATCGCCAGTGAGCGAAAGCCCACCCAGCTTGTGGCTGTCGGCGTCGGCGATGTTGATGTTGATGAAGCGCACCCCTGGATCCTGGAACGCGGTCTTCGAGGCGGTCGTGAAGTCGCTGTAGCGCGTGCCCACACCGATCACCAGGTCCGCTTGCGCCGCCGTGCGGTTGGCTGCGAACGTGCCGGTGGCGCCGATACCGCCCATCGCGCTCGGATGGTCGAACGGTAATGAGCCTTTGCCCGCCTGGGTCTCACCGACTGGGATTCCAGTGCCCTCCACCAGCAAGCGCAGGGCAGCCGTCGCCTCGGAGTAGATCACTCCGCCACCAGCGATGATCAGAGGTCTTTTCGAGGCACGGATGATCGCGAGGGCACGATCGAGAGCGCTCTCGTCGGGAAGTGGCCGGCCGATGTGCCAGACACGGTCCTCGAGGAACTCTGCCGGGTAGTCGAACGCCTCAACCTGTACGTCCTGCGGCAAGGCGAGCATCACCGCCCCCGTGTCAGCCTGGCTGGTCAGCACGCGCATGGCCGAGAGTGCCGCGGGTACGAGCTGCTCCGGCCGTTGGATCCGATCCCAGTACCGGCAGACGGGCTGGAAGCAGTCGTTGACGCTCAGGTCTCCTCGCCCCGGGGACTCCAGCTGCTGCAAGACAGGGTCAGGGCGCCGCGACGCAAAGACGTCACCCGGCAGCAGCAGCACGGGCACCCGGTTGATGGTCGCGGCGGCAGCGCCCGTCAGCATGTTGGTTGCGCCCGGGCCGATCGAGGTCGTGCAGGCGAGCGCGGCGAGACGGTTTCGCATCCTGGCGAAGGCCGCCGCTGCGTGAACCATGCCTTGCTCATTGCGAGCCTGGTAGTAGGTGAGGAGCTCTGGATGCTCCGCCAGAGCCTGACCGATGCCGGTGACGTTGCCGTGGCCGAAGATCCCAAAGCAGCCTTCGAAGAATCGATGCTCGTGGCCGTCGCGTTCAAGCCTCTGCACCGAAAGGAATCGCACCAGCGCCTGGGCCATCGTCAGCCGAACCGTCGGTTTCATGCCGCGACCGGACTTGGCGCGCGCCTACCGACCATCAGTGCGGCGATAACCGCCGCGAGCAGCGCCGCCACCGCGTAAACGTAGAAGGCGCTCTGAATCCCGGCCAGAGACCACGCGAGACCTCCCAACACCGGTCCTATTGTGACGCCGACATTTTCGAATTCTCCGAAGATGCCCATGAAGAACGCGTGGCGGCGGCGTGGTATCGAGTCTGAGATCCATGCAATTGCCGCGGGCCAGATCAACGCTCCGCCCAGTGCGCGGATGGCAGCACCGGCGATGACCTCGCCGAAGGTGCCGGCGGTCGCGTATACGACGAAACCAACGACTGAAATCGCACCGCCGGCGATCATCGCCTGCCGGCGGCCCCACCGGTCCGCGGCGTAGCCGCCCGGGACCATCAAGATCCCGCCCAGCACGCCGACGACAAGCATCGCAATGCCGGCGCTGGCCGCCGAAAGCTGGAGGTGGGTCGTGACCAGGAGCGGCAGCAATGCCAGCTCTCCGCCCGCCCCGACCTGGATGAGCAAAACCATTGATGCCGTGACCAACAACACCCGCATCACGCCGCCACCAGCGCGCGACTCCTCCCTGCGCGCCGCGTCGTCACCTGCCCGCCCGGTGCGGTGCTCGCTGTCGGAGTGGCCCCTGAACAACCACAGGACGAGCCCTCCAGTTATCGCCGGAAGTACTGCGCTCGCATAGATGATGCTGCGGATCGGGAAGTGGTCGATCAGCTGGCCGCCCGCACCCGAGCCGATCGCCTCCGCGATCACCCATTGCGCCGACACCAGTGCAAGGCCGGTGGCTCGCAGCCGTGCGTGAAGGCTCGTGCCGAGGTAAGACCGCGCCACCGGGCCGGCCGCCACGAACATGCCCGACGCCAGCAAATAGCTGATTGCGATCGGCAAAACGGCATCGGCTCGCGCCAGCAGGACGATGCACGCCGCATACAGCAGCTGCGAGACGACGAGAGGCCAGCGGTAGCCGAACCGATCCGCCAGAAATCCCCACAGCCATTCGAAAGCGAACATCCCGAATCCGAACATCGCGAGAGTCAGCCCGATCTGATTCGGGCTGGCGCGCAGCTGGCGAAGCTCGAGCGGAAGGCAGATCTGAATCAGGCCTGCCGCCAGAGTCGAGAAGGTCAACGCGGCAACGAGGCCGCCGCTGCGGCTGCGGATCAGGGAGTCAGTGATGGTCGCATACCATAGGTCACCCAAAGGTGCAATGAGGGACTCGATCGCGACACAATTGCGTGGCCGTGACGCACGCTGACCAAAAAGAGCTTGGCAAGATTCACATCGGTGTGGTGACCGAGCCTCTGGTCAGCCGCCCGCTGGTGGATGTCATGGATTGGCTCAAGCGCGAGGTGCCCGACATCACCGATCTCGAGATCGGCACCGGCGGATACGGGCCCACGAATCATTGCGACATGAGGGCACTGCTCCACGACGCCGCGGCCCGTAAGAGCTGGCTGCACGAGATCACCGTCCGCGGATTGAGAATCGGCGCCCTGAATGTTTGGGGCAACCCGCTGCATCCAGATTCGCAGGTCGCTTCGAAGCACGACGCAGACCTCCGGGACACGATCCGTCTTGCAGCGGCGCTCGGCGTCGATCGAGTGGTCGCCCTGGCCGGCTGTCCGGCAGGCGCGCCTGGCGATCAGACCCCGCACTTCTCGGGCGGCGGCTGGCTGCCTTATCTCGAGGACGTGTACAGGCTGCAGTGGGAATCGCGCGTCGAACCTTACTGGTCAGACGTCGCAGACTTCGCCCGCCGGGAAGATGGCGAGCTCCTCATCTGCCTGGAGCTGCATCCCGGAACCGTGGTCTACAACGTCGAGACGTTCAACCAGCTCGCCGGCCTGGGCGATGCGATCGCGGCAAACATCGACCCAAGTCACTTCTTCTGGATGGGCATGGACCCCAACGCTGTCGTCGCCGCGTTGGGCTCGCGCATTGGCCACTGCCACGGCAAGGACGTCGCCTTCTCGGCAGACAACCTGGCGATCAACGGGCTGCTCGACCGCCGCTGGCCCCGACCGCCGGCAGACATGCCATGGAACTTCGCCGTCGTCGGACGCGGCAAGGATTCGCAGTGGTGGACGCGATTCGTCGCCGGCCTCGCCGCCCACAGCCGCGTCCAGACGATTGCGGTCGAGCACGAGGACCCGTTCGTGAGCCCTGAGGAAGGGATCGCCGAGGCAGCTGCCGTGCTGTCAACCGCCGCCCAGAAAGCAGGACCGATCGCCAGCCGGAGCTGACAAAAGCGCGGCAGCTGCGCGGCCGTTGACAGGAGCGCCGGGTTTCGTATACCGTCCGATGGAACGTTCCAGCCGAATTCGGGGTGGTTTGACGGGGTGGTTTGAATGGGTAAGCGGCTCAGAGTTGGGGTGATCGGGGGCGGCCTGATTGCCCAGGTCATGCACCTCCACTACATGCGCGAGCTTTCCGACCGCTTCGAGATCTCCGCCATCTGCGATCTCTCGGCTGAGGCTCGTGACGCCGTCGCGCGCGAGTATGCGGTCCCACAACAGTTCGACAGCTGGCAGGAGCTGATCGCGCAGCCTCTGGATGCCGTTTTCGTCTTGACCTCTGGCAGCCACGCGCCCGCCGCGATTGCGGCGGCGAAGGCGGGTATGCACGTGCTCGTTGAAAAGCCCATGTGCTTCTCCGTCGCCGAGGGCCAGGAGATGATCGACGCCGCCGACCAGGCCGGCGTGACTCTGATGGTTGCGTACAACAAGCGCTACGACCCCGCCTATGTGAGATTGGTCGAAGAATCCGCGCAGATGCGCGATGTTCGATTGTTCCGGATCACGACCCTCGAGTCCCCGCTCGATCCGTACGTCAGCCATTACAACCTGCGTCGTGGTGGTCCTTTGCCCGAGGATCTCGCCACGAAGCTGACCGACGACAACCAGGCTCGCATCACCGCAGCGATCGGCGAGGCCGACCCTCTGTCGCGATGGGCGTACCACCTCGTGCTGCTCGACAGCCTGGTGCACGAGCTGAACGCGATGCGAGGAGTGATGGGCGAGCCCGAGAGTCTCGAGTATTCCGACATCCGCGAAACCGGCCTGACAGCGATCTTCAAGTACGGAGGCACCCAGTGCATCCTTGCCTGGGTCGACCTCCCGGGAATTGCGCGCTACGAGATGGAGCTCGCGCTCTACTCCCCGGACCGCCGGCTCACGCTCTCGTTCCCCTCCCCCTTTCTTCGAAGCATGCCCACGCTGCTGATCTCGGAGACGGGCGAGGCCAAGTCACCGCGTTCTTCGCGGACTGAGGAGATCACCTCGTTCAACGAGAGCTTCAAAGAGGAGCTGATTCATTTCCACGACTGCATCACCACCGGTCGGGAACCGGTCACCTCGGGGCGGGACACGCTGCATGACATCGCCCTGTGCGAAGCGATCGTCAGCGTGCATCGGACCCGCACGCCGCGCGAACGGCCCTCCGAGCCGGCGCTCACGGCAGCGCAGTAGCCGGTGGGTCGCGACGTTGCGGGCATCGTCGTCGCCAATGCACCCGTCAGCTACGGGGCCTTCGAGCTCACGGTCGGCATCGACCCAGACGTGCCCGACGCTTCGATGGTGCTCGATGAGGTCGCCGGCGCCGGGTATGCGGGCATCGACCTCGGTCCTGCCGGCTACTTCGGCGATCGGGACACACTGGCCGGCGAGCTCGACTCGCGGGGGCTGACGCTGTGCGGAGGCTTCTTCGAGCTGCCGTTCAGCGATCCGGCCGCGATGCTTGCCGCCATGCGCGGTCTCGACGAGCTGCTGGACCTGTTCGACGCGGCGCCCCCGCGCGATGGCGCCCTAAAACCCAAGCCGACGCTCGCCGACGCAGGCAGCGACCAGCGCCGCAGCCGGCCGTTTCAAGCGGCACGTAACCGCAGCCTCGGCTTCGACGCCGAGGGCTGGAAGCGATTCGCCAAAGGCGTGGAGATGGCTGTGGCCCGGTGCCGTGAGCGCGGGTACGAGGCCACGCTGCATCACGAGCCTGGCACGCACATCGAAGCGCCGTGGGAGATATCCGCGGCGCTCGAGCACACCTCAATCGGTCTGTGTCTCGACACCGGGCACCTGCTCCTTGGAGGCGGTGATCCGGTGCGCGCCCTCCAGGACTGGGGCGATCGCATCAATCACATTCACCTAAAGGACGCTCGGAAGAGCGTCGTCGACGACATCATCCGCGAGCAAGCGCCCGTGTCCGAGATCTGGCGGCGACACGCGTTTTGCAGGCTTGGCGAGGGCGATCTGAACGTCGACGCGGTGCTCGAAGATCTGCGCCGCAACTACAGCGGCTGGCTGGTGGTCGAGCAGGATGTGCTCCCGGACCCCGACCGCATGAGCGGCCGACCGGCCCTGGATCAACGCGCCAATCGCGAGTTTCTGCGCGCCCGAGGCTTCTGATGGCGATCTTCAAGCTCGGCCTCGTTGGAGCGGGCAGGATGGGGCAGAACCACCTCAAGGCGATTGCCGGCTCTGACGTGGTTCAGGTGGCTGCGATCGCCGAGCCGGCAGAGGCGACTCGCGCTCGACTGCCGAAGTCCGGAGCGGTGCTGCACGCTGATCTTGATTCGATGCTCGAGTCCGGCGGCCTGGACGGGGTCCTCGTGTGCGCGCCAAGTGACCTCCATCTCGACACCGTTCGCCGGTTGGTCGCGGCGGGCCTGCCGATCCTGTGTGAGAAGCCGCTTGGCGTCATCCCATCGGAGGCACTCGAGGCGGCGAAGCTGGCCGCCGACGCCTCCCTGCCGCTGCAGATCGGCTTTTGGCGCCGGTTCGTGCCGATGTTGAAGACGCTCAAAAAGCGCATCGACGCGGGCGAGCTGGGAGACCTCTACGCCATCGCTTGTTTCCAGTGGGACGGGCAGCCTCCCGGGGCCTACTTCCGAACGCACAGCGGCGGGATCTTCGTCGACATGGGCGTCCACGAGTTCGATCAAGCGAGGTGGTTGAGCGGGCAGGAGTTCGTGAGCAGCAGCTCGCTGGCCTCAGGGGTCGCAGAAGAGCCATGGCCTGGCGACCCGGAGAGCGCCCACGCATTGGCCCAGCTTTCGCTAGGCACCACGGCGGTCATCTCCCTTGGGAGGCGCTTTCCACTTGGGGACGTCTGCAAGGTCGAGGTGTTCGGGACCAAGGGCTGGGAGGAGTGCCGGTTCCTGTGGCCGCCGACCGCGGACGAGACATTCTTCGAAGCCCTGAAGGTGCAAGCGGAATCGTTCGCGCGTTACGCGCGCGGAGGTCCGCGCGAAGGCGCGGGCGGCGATGATGCCGCAGCTGCGCTGGGGGCGGCGGAAAGGGCGGCCTCAGCCGCCGGTGGGGGCGCCGCCTAGGTTGGCGCGCGAGGTCGGCATCGGCGTCGCGGGCTACGGGATGATGGGCAAGGCCCACGCGTACGCATACACCGTCGCGCCCGTGATGCGCACGCTTCCGTGCCGGCCCCGGCTCCGAGTGATCAGCGGGCGGGACGAGGCAAAGGTCTCGCGAGCAGCCGCCGCTTATGGATTCGAGCGTTGGGTGGGCGACTGGCGCGACCTTGTCAACAGTCCAGATGTCGACATCGTCGACATCTGCACGCCCCCAGGAACGCATGCCGAGATCGCTGCCGCCGCCGCCGCCGCCGGCAAGGCCGTCATCTGTGAAAAACCGCTCGCCGTCTCTTACGCGCAGGCGATGGATGCGGCAGTGTCAGTGCAACGGGCTGGGGTCTTGAACGCCGTCGGCTTCAACTACAGGCGGCTTCCTGCGGTCTCGCTGATGAAACGAATGATCGATGAGGGCGCGGTCGGCAAGGTCCGACTCTGGCGGGCGACCTGGCTTTCCGACGAGTTCGTCGACCCCGCCATCCCGTTCGACTGGCGATTCGACCGAACCGTCGGTGGTTCCACCATCGCGGATCTCGGAAGCCACCTCATCGACCTGGCCCTGTGGATGGTCGGCAGTGTGGCTGAGGTCACGGCCCAATCGGAGACATTTGTGCGCACCCGCCCCGATCCGGGAGGAGCCGGCTCGCGGATGGTCACAGTCGACGAAGCCTCATCGGCATTGGTGCGATTCGAGTCGGGCGCGCGTGGCGTTTTTGAGATGGCGCGAACAGCGGTCCGCAGACCCTGCGACTTCACGATCGAGGTCAACGGCGAGACCGGCACGCTGGTGTTCGAGTACGCGCGCTTGAACGAGCTCATGTACGGGGAAGGCGCGGATTCACCCGGCCTGTACGGCATGCGCAGGATCCGGGCCGAGCACGAGACGCATCCGTATGCGCGCAACTGGTGGCCGATCGGCCAAGGCGTCGGCTACGGCTCGAGCTTCGTCAACCACCTCGGCGATCTCCTGGAGCGCTGGCCGGCGGGGCCGTGGGAGCCGGATTTCAAGCAGGGTGTTGCGGTGCAGGCGGTTTGCGAGGCGATCGAGCGGGCCGCAGCCGAACGGCGATGGGTTGAGGTGGCGGAGGTGACTTCTCCTTGACGCGGTGCAGAGCTTCGGATATGGTTCTGGAACCTTCCAGGTGGAACCTTCCAATGGACCTAGTCGCGGGGCCAACGGGACGCGTCCCCTCCTCCGCGCGATCGTCGAAACGGTGCGTCAGCGGGTCGTGTGGGCCTGAGGGCCCGAAGGGGAGGAAGTAGGGATGGCCAGTACGCCGATCAGCGGTAAGGCGCCTGCGAGGCAGGACCTGTTCACCCGGCAGTCGTCCGGCCTCGTACGCGAGCTCGGTATCCCCGCCGCCACGGGCATAGCGCTCGCTTCAGTGGCCGTCGTCAACACGTTCATCAACTTCTACTCGGGGCTCTTCAACTTCACCAAGGTCGACATGGTGCTGCCCCTGCTGCTGGCCGCGGTGATCTGGTTCATCGCTATGTTCGCCTATAAGTACCTCCTCCAGGCCATCCCCCGCGCAGGCGGCGAGTACATCTACCTCTCCCGTATCGTGTCCCCGGCCATCGGCACGATGGTTGGCATCGCGACGATGATCGGCTTCTCGTACACGCTGTCCGCGAACGCCAACTTCGCCGCCAACTACGTGCCGTTCGCGCTCAAGAGCCTGGGCGCCGCGTTCAACAGCTCGGCGTTCACGTCGGCGGCCACGAGCATCGCCAGCACTGCGCAGTGCGGACAGGTCACCTGCTCGCCCGGCCTGGCCATCTGCGCCGTCGGCATGCTGGTGATCGTCGGCCTCGGATCGATCTTCTCCTTGAGGCGGATCGCGCAGATCATCCTCGTCCTGGTCGTCTTCCAGGTGCTGGCGTTCCTGGTCCTGGGCTGGCTGCTTGCGACCCACTCGCACCAGGACTTCGTGAACGCCTTCGGGTCGTTCAGCGGCAAGTCGTCGGCCTACAACGACGTGATCGCACTCGCCCAGAAGAACTCTGTGCCGCTCGGGGTGGACCTCGGCGCATCGCTGCTGGTGATCCCGTTCATGGTCCTCAACTACAACGGCGTCCTCTACTCCTACTACGTAGGTGGCGAGCTCAAGCGGCCCGGGAACACGTACATCTGGGCCTCGGTGATCAGCCTGGCGCTATTGATCGTGGTCTGGGTGGGCGTCTGGATCCTGATGCGGAACACCATCGGCCTCGACTTCATGCAGTCGCAGGCCCAGGTCGGAGGCCTCGCGGACTACGGCAACATCACGAGCCTCCAGGCCAACGCCGGCGGTCTTGGCTACGGGCTCGTTCTATCAGGTGACCCGATCAGCAAGATCTTCATCGGCCTCGCGGTTCCGGCCGCCGAGATCGCCGTCGACCTCGCATTCGTCGCGGTGGTGACGCGCGTCATCTTTGCCCTCGCTTTCGACCGCGTGCTGCCCATCGGCCTCGCCAAAGTCAGCGAGCGCAACTCGGCGCCCACCAACGCTGTGATCCTGGCGGTGATCATCGGAATCGCGTTCACCATCGTGGGCTCGATCCTGAACATCGCGAACATCTCGGCGAACCTGGCGCTGTTCTTTGCCCTCGTGCTGCTCGCCGGCTCGGTCGCGGCGACTGCGCTGCCGTTCCGCCGGCCCGACCTCATCAGGAACCCGGCCACCAACGACGTCGATCGCGTCGCCGGCATTCCCACCGCCGCCATCTGGGGCGTCCTATCGACGCTGTGTGCCCTGTTCACCGTGGGCGTGATCATCGCCAAGCCACAGGTGTTCGGAGCGTTCAGCTTTGCTTCGATCGGTTCCCTGGTCGTGATCTTCTTCTCGGGCCCGATCATCTACCTGATCGCGCGCCGCCGGAGGCTGGCCACCTCGTCCATCGACATGGGGCTCGCGATGCGGGAGCTGCCTCCGGAGTAACCGGAGGCTCGGGACACCAGGGGAGGATCGGGCATGCCGGGCGACGGCGGCAAAAAGTCGGCGCTGCGGATCTTCTTTGCGACGGACATCCACGGATCCGAACGTGCCTTTCGCAAGTTCCTCGCCGCGGCCAAGGCTTACGAGGCAGGCGCGCTGATCCTCGGTGGCGACATAGCCGGGAAGGGCCTGGTACCCATCCGTTCGGTCGACGGCACCCTCTCAGCCGTGGTACGGGGCGAGTCCGTGGTCGTCCCCAAGGACGAAGAGCCACGCCTACGCGCGGAGATCAACCGGCTCGGTTTCTACTCCGCGATCGTCGATAACGACGAGTTCGATCGGCTGGAGGCGGACCCGAAACAGCTTGACGCCACGTTCCGGCGCGAGATCAAGGCGCAGATCGAGGCGTGGTGCAGGCTCGCGGACGAGCGCCTGGACGCATCGGTGCGCTGCCTGATCACGCCCGGCAACGACGACCCGATCGAGATCGACGCAGTGCTCAAGGCCGCGCCGCGCATCGAATGCCCCGAGGGGGAGCTGTGCGACCTTGGGCCCGTCCTGGTCGCCAGCTGCGGGGACGTCACGCCGACTCCATGGAACACCGAACGCGAGTACCCAGAGGCGGTGCTGGGCCAGCGTCTCGCGCGGATGATGGACGCCGTGCCGCCTGGAAGAAAGGTCGTGGCCAACTTTCACAACCCGCCCTACTCCTCCGGACTCGATTTCGCGGCCGAGCTGGACGCGAACCTCCAACCGGTGATTCGCGGGGGCCGGCCGAGCATCATCCCGGTCGGCAGCAAGGCCGTGCGAGAGGCGATCAAGAAGTACCAGCCTGTCGTCGGCCTGCACGGGCACATTCACGAATCCCGTGGCGCTCAGCGCATCGGCAGATCCATGTGCCTCAATCCGGGCAGTGATTACTCGGCCGACTTGCTGCGCGGCGTGATCGTCGACCTCGACGCCACGGGAGAGTTCATCGACTTTCTCTTCACATCGGGCTAGCCTGAGCGGCTGATGGTCGACCACGGCAACGATGTGGCCGGCCGCCCGCTGGCGGATCCCGTGCTCGAGGCCAAGCGGGTGGTCGAGTCGGCCGCGCGGGCGGGACTGACGATCAGGGTTCTTGGCGGGGTGGCCGTACGCATGCAGGCCCCGTCCGAAAGCACTCTATTGCCGCGTCCAATCGGCGACATCGACCTCGCGATCAGGCAGGGGGGCTGGCGAGCCCTCGCCGATTTCCTGAAATCGGCGGGCTACGGCGCCGACGACATGTTCAACGCGCTCAACGGGGCGCGCCGGCTGCTCTTCTTCGACCACGCCAACAACCGCAAGCTCGATGTCTTCGTGGGTGCGTTCGAGATGTGCCACTCGATCCCAATTGCGGGCCGGCTGGAGAAGGAGCCGATGACGATCCCCCTGGCCGAGCTTCTGCTGACGAAGCTCCAGATCGTGCAGCTCACCGAACGAGACCTTCGCGACATTTACAGCATGTCCTACCACCACGAGGTCAGCGCCGGCGACGGCTCCGGGATCGAGGCTGACTTCATCGCCGATCTTTGCGCCAAGGATTGGGGCCTATGGCGAACCTGCACCGCCACGATCGAGCAGAGTCTCGCCAGGTTGCCCGACTACGGCTTGCCGTCCGAGGCTTCGGAGCTCGTGGCTGCCCGGCTGTCAAAGCTTTCGAAGCAGATCGAACAGGCCCCGAAGACGGCGCGCTGGAAGCTTCGCGGCCGAGTTGGCGATCGGGTGAGGTGGTACGACGAGCCGGAGGAGACCACGCCTACGGCGTAGGCTCAAACCATGACGCAACCCGCCCAGCGCGTGTCATACAAGAGCCTGCTGCACCAGATGACGCAGACGACCCCCACCTGCCTTTGGAATGACTCGGCGTCGATCGACGAGCTGACGCGTTCCATCGAAGACGGCGCGGTCGGAGCCACCTGCAACCCGGTGATCGCTGTCTCGGTGTTGAAAAAGGAATTGGCGGCGTGGCGGCCCCGAATCGAAAGCCTGCTTGATGAGCTGCCCACGGCAACGGAAGACCAGATCGGCTGGAAGCTGATCGAGGAGCTGTCCGTGCGAGCAGCGCGACTGCTCGAACCGGCCTTCAAGCAACACGCGGGGCGCAACGGCCGGCTGTCAATCCAGACCGACCCTCGGTCCTTCCGAGATGCGGCGGCGATCGTCGAGCAAGCCCTTGCCTTCAACCGCCTCGCGCCAAACATGATCGTAAAAATCCCGGTGACGAAGGCGGGAATCGCAGCGATCGAGGAATCAACTTACCGCGGTGTGAGCATCAATGCGACAGTCTCCTTCACGCTCCCTCAGTGCATCGCGGTCGCAGACGCGGTGGAGCGCGGCCTGCGACGCCGCGAGGCAGAAGGCCAGGATGTGGCGTCCATGGGGCCTGTCTGCACGATCATGGTGGGCCGGCTGGACGACTGGCTCAAGGTGATTCAGGAGAGAGATGGCCTTTCGGTCGACCCCGGCTATCTCGAGTGGGCCGGAGTGGCCGTTTTCAAGAAGGCGTACCAGATCTTCCGCGAGCGCGGCTACCGCCTGAGGCTGCTTTCGGCTGCGTTCCGCAACCACATGCACTGGAGCGAGCTCGTCGGTGCTGACGCTGTCATCTCGCCCCCCTACGCATGGCAGCAGCGCCTCAACGCCAGCGGTATCGAGGTGAAGTCTCGGATCGCCGATCCAGTCGATCCGAAGTTGGTCGGCGAGCTCGTCTCCAAGTTTCCTGATTTCCGCCGCGCGTACTCGGAGGACGGACTGACCATCGAGGAATTCGACGGCTTCGGGCCGACGCGGCGCACGCTGCGTCAGTTCATCGGGGCTTGCGCAGAGCTCGATGCGCTGGTGCGCGACGTGATGGTTCCCAACCCCGACCTGGCATAAGGCGCCGGCTTCACCCCACGCCGAGCACAACCTCTGCGGATACGCCCCCCTGCACGTCCCCTCCGGCACTGCGCACCACCTCCCCGGCAAGCGGGGAGGACAATTTTCCCACAACGGTGTATTCCACGGTAGCTTGTGATACAACGTAGCGGTGGCACTGGACACCCTCGTCACCCAGATGCGTAAAGGGGCGCTTGAATACTGCGTCCTGGCCCTGTTGAAAGACCAGGCGCGCTATGGGTTCGAGATCGTCCAGCGCCTCAGCCAGATCGACGGGATGCTGACGAGTGAGGGCACCATGTACCCGCTGCTCGGCCGATTGCGCCGGGACGGCCTGGTCCAGAGCGCATGGCAGGAGTCTTCCGCGGGCCCACCCCGTCGCTATTACAAGCTCACGACCGGAGGTCAACGAGCCCTGCGCGGGTTCAAGGACGAGTGGACGACCTTCCGGGCCGCCGTCGACATGATTCTCGAAACAGGAGGCGCAAAATGACCGCTCCACGAGCCGACGAAATCGTTGCTGGATACCTCGCACGTTTGGCGGCGGCGCTGGCGCCGGTTCCGGCGGCCAGGCGCCTGGAGCTGCTGGACGAACTTCGGGAGCACATCGCCGAAGCGCGCCAAGCTCTTTCGGTAGAGACCGATGCCGATGTGCTGAACATCCTTGACCGGCTCGGCGATCCGGCTGACGTCGCCGCCGCAGAGATCGGCCGCGCAGAGATCGGCGGCGCAGAGGCGCCCGTGCCGGCGCGACGAACGTCGCGCGGCCTCGAGATCGCGGCCATCGTCCTGCTGCTGCTGTTCTGGCCGGTCGGAGTGGTCTTGCTCTGGATGTCGGATACATGGACCACGCGTGACAAATGGATCGGCACCCTGGTGCCGCCTGGCGGCTACCTGGGCATCCTGGTCCTGGGGCCCCTGCTGGCGGCGGGAACCTTGACGACAGCCTGCGAGACGGTGACTGACGACGTTGGGCACGTGATCTCGTCTACGTGCCCATCGGCCGGCGCGCAGACCGGGATCGACGTGGTCTTCGGGTTGGTCCTGATCATGTATCTCATCGGCCCCATTCTCGGGGCGGCCTACCTGGCGATCCGGGTGCGCCGCAATCGGATACCAGACAGCTCGGCGACGCGCGATGGGGGGACGCCGGCAACGGTGGCTGCAGGCCAAACCCGATAAGCAACGTCGGTTGACAATCGCCACCTAAGCAACTAAAGTTGCTGGGATGTCGCCAGTCGATCCCTCCCCCCTCGGTGGCCCAGCCGACAGCCTCGCGACTTCATCGGCCCTAAGGGCGATGGCTGACCGCCTGGAGGACGCGGGGGTCGAGCGCGCGATGCGCGATGGCTGGTCGTGGTCCCAGGTCGCGGAGGCTCTCGGGGTCACCCGCCAGGCCGTCCACAAGAAGCACCTCATGCGGCTCCTGGCCGCGCGAATCGATCTGCGGCGGCGCGATGTTTAGGTTTCTCGCAGTCGAGCGGCTGGCGCCCTTATTCGTTCCGCGGGAGACCGCGATGGTGGTCGTCCGCCAATTTGCGATCGAGGCCAAGCAGGACGCAGCGAAGTTCATCGAGGCCGAGCACATGCTCCTGACGCTGGCGGCAAACGAGGAAAGTGACGCTTGCACGTTGCTCAATGAGTCGGGCCTGACCTACCGGCAGATCGTCTGTGCCCTGCGTGACGAGCGCCGGCGCAGCCTGGGGTTTGCCGGCGTGGAACCGCTCGACGAAAAGCAAACGGAGGCCACAGAGCTGGAGCGGTCGCTGACGTTGGGGACGTCGGCGAAAGTGGCCCTCAAACGCGCCATGGTCGCCTCGCGTGACGGCCGTCCTCACCGGCCGCGAATTCAGGGCACCGATCTCCTGATCGGCATCCTGCAGGCCGAATTGGGTACAGTGCCTCGCACCCTTGCCATCGCCGGAGTCGATCGTGCCGTGCTGATCGCCAGAGCGAGGAAACCAATGAGAGAAACCAGATGCTGATCCGACTCCTCCGCACCTATTTACGACCCTATGTTCGCGAGGTCGTGATCGTTGTGGTGCTCGTATCGATCCAGTCAGTGGCCAATCTATACCTGCCAAACCTGAACGCCGACATCATCAACAACGGGGTGGCGAAGGGCGACGTGCCTTACATATGGCGGACCGGCGCCGTGATGCTGGGGGTCGCAGTGGGCATGGGGATCATCTCAGTGATCGCTGTGTACTGGGCCTCGATCGCGTCAATGGGTGTGGGCCGCGACCTGCGCGGCGCTGTCTTCGGGAAGGTGCAGACATTCTCCACGCGGGAGCTGAACCAACTCGGCACCTCGTCGCTGATCACGCGCAACACCAACGACGTTCAACAAATCCAGCTCTTCCTGCAGATCGCCCTAACGCTGCTGGTCGCCGCTCCAATCATGGCGGTGGGTGGCGTGATCATGGCTCTGCGGGTGGACGTTCAGCTGTCGGGCCTGCTCTTGGTGATCCTGCCGATCATGGCCGGGATCGTCGCGTTCATGCTTTTGAAAGGCGTCCCTCTCTTCCGCGCCATGCAGAGCAAGATCGACCGCATCAACCGGGTCCTGCGAGAGCAGATCATGGGCGTCCGAGTGATCCGCGCCTTCAACCGCACGGATTACGAACAGACCCGTTTCGAGGACGCCAACGCTGACCTCACATCCACCGCGCTCCGTGTCAACCGCATCTTCGTGGTTGCGTTCCCCGCCTTGATGGCCGTGATGAACCTCACCAGCGTCGCCGTGCTCTGGTTCGGCGGCCACCTGGTCGACAACGGGTCGATGTCGATCGGCAATTTGACCGCTTTCATGATGTACATAATCCAGATCCTGTTCTCGGTGATGATGGCCGTCGCCATGGTCATCCTCGTGCCTCGTGCAGAGGCCAGCGCAGGACGCATTCAAGAGGTGTTCACGACGGTGCCGTCGATCGCCGATCCTCCCAAGCCGGCTGAACCCGCGACCTCCACCGGTCTTGTCGAGTTCAAGGCGGTCACGTTCGGTTACCCAGGTGGCGAGCACCCGGTGCTGGAGGACTTGAATTTCGAGCTTCGGGCCGGCCAAACCACGGCGATCATTGGCGGCACTGGCTCGGGGAAGACGACGCTCCTCGACCTGATCCCGCGATTCTTCGACGTCAGCGCGGGCACCCTCCTCGTCGATGGCGTGGACGTGCGCGAGCAATCGCTGGAGCGGCTGTGGAGCGTCATCGGCCTGGTACCGCAGCGCGCATATCTGTTCAGCGGCACAATCGCCGACAACCTGAGGTTCGGCAATGAGCAAGCCACCGACGAAGAGCTCTGGCACGCGCTCGAGGTGGCTCAGGCCCGCGAGTTCGTCGTCGCGCTGCCGGACGGCTTGGCCGCGCCTATCGACCAGGGCGGGACCAACTTGTCGGGTGGACAGCGTCAGCGCCTCGCCATCGCCCGGGCGCTCGTCAAGCGGCCGGCCATCTACCTGTTCGATGACTGCTTCTCCGCCCTCGACGCAGGCACCGACGCCCGACTCCGCGCTGCACTCCGCCCCGAGACCAAAGAGGCGACCGTCGTGATCGTGGCTCAGCGCGTCAGCACGATCATGCATGCGGACCGCATCATCGTTCTCGACGACGGCCGTGTTGTGGGCATCGGAAACCACAACGAGCTCATGGCATCCTGCGAGCCCTACCGCGAGATCGTCGATTCGCAACTCGGCGCGGAGGCGGTCGCATGATCAATCGCGGCGGCGGTCAGCGACCCGGCGGCCCCGGCGGGCGGCCCGGAATGGGCGGCGGCTGGATGGGAATGGGCGGTCCGCCGGCGGGCAAGACGCGAGACCTCGGTAAGACGCTCCGTCAGCTCCTCGGCCGCCTCCGCCCCGAGCTGCCGCTGATCAGCTTCGTGGTTGTGCTTGGAGCGGCCAGCGTCGCGTTCGCAGTCATCGGTCCAAAGATCATCGGCAACGCGACCAACGTCATCTTCAACGGTCTCATCGGCAAATCGCTGCCCGCCGGCGTCACCAAGGCGCAGGCCATTGCGGCGTTGCACGCGGCCGGCAAGGATCAGCTGGCTCAGATGCTGTCGGGCATGGACGTCACGCCCGGAAAGGGCATCGACTTCACACAGCTTGGCGAGATCTTGATGATTGCCGTCGGCCTATACCTCGCCGCCTCGGTCTTCACCTGGGCGCAGGGCTACATCATGGCCGGGGTCGCGCAGCGAACCGTTTACGGCATGCGGCGCGACGTCGAGGCCAAGCTAGGTCGCCTGCCGTTGAAGTATTTCGACAGTCACTCGCATGGTGACATCCTCAGCCGCGTCACCAACGACGTCGACAATGTGGCCACGACGCTGCAGCAGGGCTTGAGCCAGATCCTCACAGCGCTGTTAACGATCATCGGCGTCCTCGGCATGATGTTCTGGATCAGCCCCCTGTTGGCCGTGATCTCCTTGGTGACCGTTCCCCTTTCGGTCGTGGTGGTGGTCATCATCGGGCGGAGGTCGCAGAAGGAGTTCGCCGCCCAGTGGAAAATGACCGGCACCCTCAACGGACACGTCGAGGAGACCCACACCGGTCATGTTCTCGTTCAGGTGTTCGGCCGGCGCCGAAAGGCCCAGGAGGAGTTCGACCGGCAGAACCAAAAGCTGTACGAGGCGAGCTTCAGAGCCCAATTCCTGTCGGGCATCATCCAGCCGGCGATGCAGTTCCTGGGCAATCTCAACTACGTCGCGATCGCGGTCATCGGCGGGTATCGCGTTGTCTCGGGAACGATGTCCCTGGGTGATGTGCAGGCGTTCATTCAGTACTCGCGACAGTTCACCATGCCGATCACGCAGCTCGCCAGCCAGATGAACCTCCTCCAGTCTGGCCTCGCCTCCGCAGAGCGCGTTTTCGAGCTGCTGGCCGAGGAAGAACAATCACCCGACGTCGTCACTGAACAGCTTGGCGAGGCCAGCGGCCAGGTGTCCCTCGAGAAAATGTCGTTCCGATATGTGGCCGACAAGCCCTTGATCGACGGCTTCAGCCTCGAGGTCAAGCCAGGCCAGACCATCGCGATTGTGGGGCCGACCGGGGCTGGGAAAACCACGATCGTCAACCTGCTCATGCGCTTCTACGAAATCGATTCAGGCCGCATCTCTCTGGACGGTGTGGATACGCATCACCTGTCCCGCGAGCAGGTGCGCGAGGCTTTTGGAATGGTGCTGCAGGACACGTGGCTTTTTGCCGGCACTATTCGCGCCAACATCGCGTATGGAAAGGAAGGGGCCACCGACGATGAGATCGTCGCAGCGGCGCAGGCGGCGCATGTCGATTCGTTTGTCCGCACCCTGCCGCTCGGTTACGACACGGTCCTCGACGAGGAAGCGTCAGATCTGTCGTCCGGCCAAAGACAGCTGCTCACGATCGCACGAGCGTTTCTTGCCGACCGAAGCATCCTGATCCTGGACGAGGCGACGAGCAACGTCGACACCAGGACAGAGGTGCTTATACAGACGGCCATGGCTCGACTGCGGCAGGGACGCACCAGCTTCGTGATCGCGCACCGGCTGTCCACAATCCGTAAAGCTGATTCGATCGTGGTCATGGATGGCGGCCGCATCGTCGAGCAGGGCAGCCACGAGGAGCTGCTCGGCCACCATGGCTTCTACTACGAGCTCTACAACAGTCAATTCACCGATGCTTGGGCTGAGACCGGCGATGGCCGCGCGCCTAGCCCGAACGGAGTGAGCGAGACTCCGCCGCCCCTCGTGGAAACCCCTGTACGACGGTAACCGGGTAGCGCTCCTGCCTTAGGTCGACGTTGTGTCTGTCGCTACGAACTCGTTGGTGGTTCCGCTCTCTGCGTTGATCACGTGCATCACCGCGTTGATCAGGGCCAGGTGTGAGAACGCTTGTGGGAAGTTGCCCAGGTGCCGGCCGCTTCTTGGGTCGATCTCTTCTGCGTAGAGCTGCAGGGGGCTCGCGTAGGACAGCATCTTTTCGCACAGCTGCCTCGCCTTGACCACCTCGCCGATCTCGGCGAGGGCCGAGACCAGCCAGAACGAGCAGATCGTGAAGGTGCCCTCCTCGCCCTTGAGGCCATCGTCAGTCTCCTCAGTTCGGTAGCGCAGGACCATACCGTCCTCTGTGAGCTCCTCGCGGATCGCGAGTACTGTCGCCCGCACTCGCGGATCGTCAGGCGGCAGGAACCTGACGAGGGGGATGAGCAGCACTGACGCATCGAGCGCGGTCGACCCATAGTGCTGGACGAAAACGCCGCGCGAGTCGACCCCGTTCGTGCAGATGTCCGACTTGATCTCATCGGCCACCTTCTGCCAGCTGACCGCCAGGTCGCGGTCGCCATGGAGCTCCGCGAGTCGCGCGCCCCTGTCGCATGCCACCCAGCACATCAGCTTGGATGAGGTGAAATGCTGCGGCTCCCCTCGGATCTCCCAGATCCCACGGTCCGGCTCCTTCCAGTTCTCGATCGCGCACTCCACAGCGTGCTTGAGGATCGGCCACACGACCTCGGGCAGGTAGTCGCGCGATTTCGTGTGCAGGTAGACGGAGTCGAGCACGGCGCCCCACACGTCATGCTGCTTCTGGTTGTACGCGCCGTTGCCGATGCGCACGGGCCGCGAGCCTTCGTACCCGCTCAGGTGGTCGAGCGTCTTCTCGCTCAGCTCGTGCTCGCCGCCGATGCCATACATGAGCTGCAGCTCCCTCTTGCCCGCCGCGACGTCGGCGATGAAGTAGAAGAAGTCGTTGGCCTCGCGCGCGAAGCCCAGCGTGTACAGACCCCAGAGCATGAAGGTGCCGTCCCGGATCCAGGTGTACCTGTAGTCCCAGTTGCGCTCGCCGCCGATGGTCTCGGGAAGGGAGGTCGTGGGAGCGGCGAGCAAGGCCCCCGTCGGGCTGTAGGTCAGACCTTTGAGCGTCAGGGCGCTGCGCTGCAGGAAGCTCTGCCACGGGTGCTCGGGAAACTCGCCGTGATTGATCCACTCGCGCCAAAAATCGGCGGTGCGCTCGACGCGCTCGAATGCCTCGTCGACAGTCGCCGGAGGTGGGTGCTCTGCCCAAAGCTCTTTCGAGGCCGAGTACTGGGACCGCGGCCAGCAGAGGGCCACATAAGCCTTCTCGCCCTGCCTAAGCGTCTTCGTGGCGTGCGCGCCTGGGCCTTCGAAGCCGACGTTGAGGTCGGTGACCAGCCGCAGCGGCACGTCCCCCTCGCCGCCGGACGCGATCGCCTCTTCGTAGCCAGGACCTGAATATTCCCAATGGGCGGCGGTCTTGCCGTAGTCGAACACCGGACTGCAGTCGAGGCTCAGCTCCACGCTCCCGACCACGCATTTCGCAGTTCGGAGAAGGATGTGCTCGGCCTCGTGGTCGGTCGGGGGCCGGCGGTGGGTGCCGGAGCGCCGCTGGCTGTGGTACCAGGGGCCGATGCACAGAGCGTCGCGCACGATCATCCAGCCGGTTCGCGTCCTCCAGGTGGTCTCGAGGACCAGCGTGCCGGGGAGGTAGCGGCGGCCGGCGGGGACGGCGACGCCGCTCGGCCCGAAGCGGAAGCTGCCGGCTGCCCGGTCGAGGATCGCGGCGAAGACGCTGGGGCTGTCGGGACGGGGGAGGCACATCCACTCCACCCGACCGCTGGGCGCGATCAGGCAATTGACCTCGCAGTCGGACAGGAAGGCGTAGTCGGCGATCGGAGGGAAGGCGCTCTGCGTGGGCGAGGCGGTGACAGGGTTCGCGACGGGGCGGGGCGCCTGCCCGTTTCCGTTAACCGATTTGGTCTGGTGACCTAGATCCTCGACCCGAGCCTTCTTAGCCGTTCTACACGCTCCCCAGCGAACTCCAGAGGGCAAAGCATAGGCCGGTGTTTCGGAGTTGAGTCCTGCTACTCCCTCCGGCGCGCTATTTCGACCATTCGTGCCCTTTGGCGGTAGTTATCGCCCGGTTTTCGACCATTTGTGCCCTTTTGGCAGAGTTCAGCGTCCCCGCTCCGCGGGGAGGAGGGCTTTTCGGATGCGTTCGAAGATTTCCTCGATCTCCCCGACTCCATCGATCTCGTGCACTTTGACGCCCTTTCGGTAGTGGTCCAGGACCTTCTCCGTCAGGTTCCTGTACTCGTGCATCCGCTCCGTGATCGCCTCCCGCGTGTCATCGGCCCGGCCCTCGACCTTGGCCCGATGCAGCAACCGCTCGATCAGCACGTCCTCCGGCACCTTGAAGGCGATCACGAAGTCGACCTTATGACCCTCCTGGGCCAGCATCTCGTCCAGCGCCTTCGCCTGCTCCAGGGTGCGTGGGAAGCCGTCAAGGAGCACGTCCGAGCTGACGTCGGGGTCGCGCAGAATGCCCTGGACGATGCGGATGATCAAATCGTCCGGCACGAGGTCGCCGGCCCGCATGATCCGCTCGGCCTCCTTGCCAATATCGCTGCCGCGGGCCACCTCGGCGCGAAGGATGTCCCCCGTCGACAGGTGCGACAGCTTGAACTCCCGCTCCACATGAGCCGCTTGCGTGCCCTTGCCGCTCCCGGGCGGCCCAAAAATCAGGCCGATCACGGCTCGGCGTCCAGCTTCAGCATCCGGCGCCGTGCCCAGAAGCCTCGGGATTCCTCGTCCAGCAGCGAATGCAGAGCCGGGTCGGGGCCCGATGGCACGCCCTCTTCACTGAGCAGCAGCCAGCGCCTGGTGATCTCCACGTAAAGGTCCGCCTCCGTCCAGCCCGGCATCAGCTCGAGGACACGATACTTCCGAATGAGCTTGATGACCGGCGTATAGACCTTGTCGTACCAGCTCGCTGCAGCCTCTGCCAGCGGCACCTCCCGACCCTGCTCCAGGCCGAGGAAGTAACGGTGGCCCAGGATGTGCTTGAAGATCTCGTCGTAGCGGCCCAGCCGGCTGCATTCGAGCCGCGCCTCGGGCCGGGTGCGGTGCAGCTGGGTGGTGTCAAGGAACGCAGAGTACTCGGCCGCCCTCAATAGCGCGGCCCCGTCGACGTGGGAGCCCACCGGCGCGCGGGTTCGCACCTCGACGACCCGGGCGCTGATCTCCTCGCGACCAAGGCTTCGTGCCACCGACACCCGGTGGTGGCCATCGATCACGTAGTAATAGTCGTCGAGCCTGTACACGTCGATGGGTGGCAGCTCATCGCCTTCGACCATCGCCCTGTAGATCCGGGTCCAGCGGTCCCGCAGCCTGCGGTTGACCGGGAGGAAACCAGGGTCGAAGTCCTGCGATTTGACTTCGGCCGCCGCCGAGCCGACCACCCGGTTGAGCGGGATCTCCTGCACGCCGCCGAAGGACTTGCCTTCGAGCCCGGCCGCGGCCAAGACTCGATCGAGCGAGAGCAGGCCCCCCTTACGCCGCGTCAGCGTCGCCCGGATCGCCCGGCGAAACGCTTTGGCCCGCGCGCTGTCGAAATCTTCGCGCGCGCGGATGGTCTCCACGCGAGACCTAGCCGAACACGAATCTAGAGCAGGGCGAGCTCGGTCTCGGAGTCGAAGAAGTGCAGGGTCCTGGTATCCAGGCCCAGCTTGATCGAGTCCCCGGGTTCGACCTTGATTCGAGGATCGACCCTGGCGGTGACCGAGTCGCCGCCCACCTTGCCGTAAAGGAACTGGTCGGAACCCAGCCGCTCGACGACGTCGACCTTCATCTCCATCGCGCTGTCCGGATCGGTGATGCGATCGGTGACGGCCTCGGGCCGGAACCCAAGGGTGCCCTTGGCGGCAGCCAGGGCCTTGGGCAGCTTGACCTGGAAGCCTGATGCTTTGGCCACGCCATCTTGCACTGTGGCGGCAACGAAGTTCATCGTCGGGGTGCCGACGAATCCGGCCACGAATATGTTCGCCGGGTGGTCGTAGATGTCACCGGGCGTCCCCACCTGCTGGAGGATGCCCGCGTTCATGATCGCGATGCGGTCCCCCATTGTCATCGCCTCGACCTGGTCGTGGGTGACGTAGATGAACGTGGTCCCGAGGTCACGATGCAGCTTCTGCAGCTCGATACGGGTCTGGGCGCGCAGCTTGGCGTCCAGGTTCGACAGCGGCTCGTCGAGCAGGAAGACCTGCGGATTGCGCACGATGGCCCGACCGAGTGCGACGCGCTGACGCTGGCCGCCCGAGAGGGCGCGCGGCTTGCGGTCGAGGAAGTTGCCCAATCCGAGGCTCGAGGAGGCCGCCTTGACGCGTTTGTCGATCTCCGCCTTCTTCATGTGCTGCATCTGGAGCGGGAACGCCATGTTGTCGTACACGCTCATGTGCGGGTAGAGGGCGTACGACTGGAACACCATGGCGATGTCGCGGTCCTTGGCGGCGATGTTGTTGATCACGCGATCACCGATGCGGATCTGGCCCTCTGAGATCGACTCCAGCCCGGCCAGCATGCGCAGTGCTGTCGACTTGCCGCATCCGGAGGGTCCGACCAGGACCATGAACTCCTTGTCCGCGACCTCCACGTTGAAGTCTTTGACGACCGTGAGGTCGGAGGTGTAGCGCTTCACAACGTGGTCAAAAGTGACGGATGCCATGTGTTCTGTTACTCCTTCAGATTCTGCTCGTACGAGGCCACCAGGCTCACTTGACCGCCCCGGCGAGGACGCCGCGGACGAAGTAGCGCTGGAAGGAGAAAAAGACAATGAGTGGGATGAAGATGGAAATCATCGCTCCAGTCGAGATGATCCAGTAGTTGGCGGCCAGGGTGCGGGTCTGATTGAACAAGAAGATGGTCAGGGTGTAATGCGGGTTGCTGCCCAGGAAGATCAGGGCGACCAGGAGGTCGTTCCACACCCAGATGAACTGAAAGATCATCAGCGATGCGGCCGCCGGCAGGCCGAGTGGAAGCGCCACCCTGCGAAACAGCTGCCACTCGCCGGCGCCGTCGATTCGTCCGGCTTCGAGCATCTCCTTGGGTATGCCGGAATAGAAGTTGTACATCAGGAAGATGCCGAACGGCAGTCCGAACGCGACGTGGAAGATGACAACACCCGGAATCGTGCCAAATGGGTTGAATCCAGTCAGCGATCCGAAGGCTCGGTACTCCTGGACGACCGGGATGAGGGCAACCTGGATCGGCACCACCAGCAGGCCGACGATGACGAGGAAGACCACGCTACGCCCCGGCCACCGACCAAAGACCAGTGAGTATGCGGTCAGGCTCGAGATGATGGTGACCAGGAGCGTCGCCGGGACGGTGATCTCGAGCGAGGTGATGAGGGAATCGAGGACGCCGCCTGTTACCAGCCCCTGAGAGAACAGCGTCTGATAGTTCGACAGCGTGAGCTGAGCGGGGGCCGTCAGGGCGGTCCACCAGCCGGATTGCTGGAAGAGCGACTCGGGCCGCAGCGAGATGATGGCGAGGCCGATTGTCGGCACCAGCCAGAAGACGGCGGAGGCGACGAGGACGATGTTCAAGATCGCCCTGGAGGGACGGATGGCGCCAAGGAGCGAGCGGCGTTCCAGGGTGACCGGCTTGGTGGGTGGGCTGACCGGCTTGGTGGCTGGACTCACCGCGCTCATCCCCTGATCCTCCTGAGGTTGAGCACGATCGCGGGGATCACGAGGATGAACAGGATCACGGCCAATGCGCTGGCCAGGCCCCAGTTGCCGAGGCCGGTGAAGCCGAAGTTGTACATCGCCAGCGCCAGGGTGTTCGCCTCGCCCTGGGACGAGCCTGGCGCCATGTTCAAGATGATGTCGAAGATCTTGAGGACGTTGATCAGCATCGTCACTATCACGACGATGAGGACGGGTGCCAGCATCGGCATGGTCATCCGCCGGAAGGTCTGCCATTCACCCGCGCCGTCCAGCCGCGCGGCCTCCAGCACCTCGCGATCGAGCGAGGCCAGACCGGCGCCGATCACCACCATCGCGAATCCCGCCCAGATCCACAGGTACGCCAGGATCATCGAGATGTCGACCAACGGGACACTCAGGAGCGCCTGCGCCGTTTGATTGAGGCTGCTGGTCGGGGTCAGCGATTGTGCGCCCAGCCAGAAGACGCCGGTGAAGCCGGAACTGAAGTTGCCCGGGTCGATCTGGACCTTGTAATCGCCGCTGCCCACACCGCCGAATAAGAAGTCTCCATGGGCATCGGTGACCGCCGTCCCAGCGCTGCTGCCATCGCTTCGTAACAGTGTCAGCTTGAGTCCGGCAAAACCGAGCTCGTCGGGAAGCACCTGGCCCTTTGCGGTTGGATTCGTTGGAGAGAAGTCACGCCAGACCAACCCGGTCACCGCACCGGGCGATTGCGTGGGCACGACTGCGGTCTGCGAGCCTGTGAGCTGGAGGGTGGCCGGGGAGACGCCGATCAGCCCAAGCTCGATGGAGTTGCCCGCCGTGACGGTCGAGGAGCTCTCGAGGCTGTCCTTCGGAGCCGAACTCACCCCGGTCGCGGCGAGGCCTGCGACCGTCTGGCCCGACGAAGTGTCGACCGGATAGAGCCCCGGCGGGCTGACCCAATCGCTCGCCGTCTGGATCGCGGCGTTGACGATTCCAATATGTGGATCGAGGTCGAAGATGGTTCTCCAGACCAGCGCCGACGCGGTGGCACTGAAAACGATCGGCATGAAGATGATGGTCTTGAAGGCCGTGGACCAGCGGATACGCTCCGAGAGCACCCCATAGACGAGGCCGATGAAGGTCACGAGGAACGGAAAGACCAGCACCCAGATGACGTTGTTTCGGAAGGTGACCAGGATGCTCGAGGTCGAAAAGATCTCTTGGTAGTTGCCGAGGCCGACGTAGTTGGTGGCGGTCGCGTCGTAGAAGCTGTTGCGGGCGGTCGCCACCAGCGGATACACGGTGATAGCCAGAAGAAATATGGCGCCCGGGGCCAGGAAGGCCAGCGAGCCCAGATGGTCTCGCCAACCGCCGCCTGGGTTTCCGCCCTCGTTAACGGCGGCCGCGCGCCTGCGTGCGCGCGGCGTTGCCTCGGTGCCAATCTCTGCCAAGAGCTTTTAGTCTGTTTCTCGTTTAAAGCTTGAAAGCTGGCTGCTGCGCTCGCCTAGTGGCCCAACCCGGCGGTGGCTTGCGCATCCATGGTCGCCTGGATCGCAGTGACGTTTGACGGGTTCTTGAGGAAGTTGAGCATGTCCGTCCACATCATCGGCTCCCAGGTCCCCTGGAGGTCGTCAAGGCTGAAGACGAAGCTGGTGGCGTTCACCAGGGCCTGGGCATCCTTCTGCGTCACGGGGTCGGGGTAGGCACTCGACGGCACCGTCTTGTTCGGCGAGGTGAAGCCGCCGGCGGTGGCCCAGATCGATGCCCCTGTTGGACCGGCGAGGTACTTGACGAGGGCCTCAGATTGTGGCGTGTCCTTGAGCATGATCGCCACGTCACCCGCGCCCTGGACCGCACCCTGGTTGGCGCTGTTCGCGGCCGGTGCGGGGAAGTCGAAGAAGTTGTAGCAGGGGGTCTTGGCGGGATCGATGCTGCAGGCTGCGCCACCGGTTCCCGTCGTGCCTGGCGCGTAGTTGGCGGAGTTGGCCTTGACCTCGTTGGCGACGAAGTCACCTTCGAAGACCATCGCCGCCTGCGGCGACGCACCAGACTTGGGGAAGACCTTGTCGACACACGCGGGGTAGGCGTTGGAAAGCGAGCCGTTAAGGCCGCCAAGAAGGTTTGAGGGCTGCCCTACCAGCTGCCCGAAGGTGGTAAAGGCCGCCGTCACGGTGGGGTCGGTCCACTTGGTGGCGTGGGTCGACAGCGAGTTATAAGCGGTGGCGCCAGCGGTCTTCAAGTAGATGTTCTGCCAGAAGTCCGCGACGGGCCAGCCGATGTCGGTGCAGAGCGAGAACGGCGCGATACCTGACGCCTTCAGGGTGGCCGCGTCCGATATCACCTGCTCCCAGGTCGTCGGCGGTGTGGTTATGCCGGCCGCCGCGAACTCTGCGGGGTTGTACCAGATCGTGTTCTTGTTGGCGCCCTTGAACCAGACGCCATAGAGCTTGCCGTTTGCAGTCACCAGCTGGTTCCAGGCGTCGCCGTAGTTGGCAGAGAGGCTGCCGACGATGCTGGTCAGGTCTTTGATCGAGCCTTGCTTGGCGAGGGTCTGCACGGTGCCGGGGTCTGGCACGAGTGCAACATCGGGCGGAGCGCCACCCTGGATCGCCGACCCCAACGCAGTGCTGATCGTGCTTCCCTTCGACGTGTAGTTGACTGTGACTCCGGTCTGAGTCGTGAACGGCACCAACGCCGCCTTGAAAGCCTGTTGCTCAGAGCTGGACCACTCGGCCCATAAGTTGACTGACCCGCCGATGTTCTGCCCGGTTGCTGGGGAGTTCGTTGCTGTCGTCCCTCCACCACAGGCTGCGACGGCCAGGAGCATTCCCAGACCAAGAGTGCTGGCTTTACGACCGATCATCAGGTGACCCCCCAATTACGCCCTTACCGGGCCCTATCCGATAACCGGGGATTCTAACGCGCGACGGGAATCGTGTCGACGTCCGAGTTCAGAAGTCGGTGGGCGGTCGCCTGGGAGGGTGCTAAATTGGCCGGCTATGTCCAACACCTTTCCTGACGGTTTTCTCTTTGGCGCGGCGGTCGCCGCCCACCAGGTCGAGGGCGGCAACACGAACAGCGACTGGTGGTGGTGGGAGCATCGCGAAGGGACGCTCTGCCGCGAGCCTTCAGGCGACGCCTGCGACTTCTACCACCGATACGCCGACGACATCTCAATGCTCGCTGGACTGGGCATGAACGCTTTCCGATTTAGCATCGAGTGGGCGCGCATCGAGCCCGCGGAGGGCGAGTTCTCCACTGCTCAGCTCGACCACTATCGGCGGATGTTGGATGCGTGCCGCCGCAACGCGGTGACCCCGATCGTGACCTTCCACCACTTCACGCTGCCGAAGTGGTTGCTCGACCTGGGTGGTTTCGCGTCCGAACGATTTCCGTCGCTGTTCGAGCGCTACTGCGATCGCGCCGCAGCCGCGCTGGGGGACGCCATCGGGATCGCATGCACGTTCAACGAACCGCAGGGACTGGGCCAGAGCGGATACCTCCTCGGCATCAATCCACCGGGACATACCGACGACAACGCCGGCGCGCAGGCTGCCGTCGACAACCTGCTGGAAGCGCATGCGGCGGGCGCCGCAGCGATCAGGACACACTCAAGCGCGCCCGTGGGCGTGACGCTGGCAGTCCCCGACATCCAGTACGAGGACGGCGCGGAGCCGGGGGACACATCTCTCGAGATCGAGTCCCGAATCAACGACAGGTTCTTCGAGCTCGCGCGCCGCGACGACTTCGTCGGCGTCCAGACCTACACTCGCTTTCGGATCGGTCCTGAGGGCCCGCGCAGTCCCGGCCATGATTGGAGCGATTGGACGCGGGAGATCGAAGAAACCGATGACACGACTCAGATGGGCTACGAGTACTACCCACAGGCGCTGGGCGGAGCGATCAGGCGCGCGTGGAAGAGCACTGGTGGGATCCCAATCCTCGTGACCGAGAATGGGATTGCGACATCGGTCGATGAGAAGCGCGTCTCCTTTATCGATGCGGCGCTTCGCGAAGCGCAAGCGTGCATGGCAGAGGGAATCGATGTGCGGGGCTACCTGCACTGGTCGCTGCTCGACAATTTCGAGTGGGCGTTCGGCTACGGGCCCACCTTCGGCCTGGTGGCGGTGGATCGGCACTCCTTCGTGAGGTACCCGAAACCGAGCGCGGCGTGGCTCGGCGCGGTGGCGCGAGCGCGAGCGCTGCCGGATAGGGCGACCGCATAACGCACGGGATACGACCATTCGTGCCCTTTTGGCTGTGCTGATCGCGCCCGGATACCAGCATTCGCGCCCTTTTGGCAGCCTCGAGCTGCCGAAGGAACCCTTGGCGGGCCCGGAAGTCCGCGCACATCCCTCATTCTTATGCGGGGGAGAGAATGCGCCCGCCTATGGAATCAGCTTGGGGCCTTGGGGCCGTGCTTCGCGGCGTGGTCGCCGACATGCAGCACGCCTCGAAGGCGGATATCGTCTCGATCTTCCTCTATGAAGAGTCGACCCACACCTACTACGCCCCATTTGCCACCGGCCAGCCGCAGGAGAGCCTGCTCGATTCGCTGACCGACATGCGCGAGCAGCTCGCCCGATATTCGAACGACTTGAGCCAGGGCAAGGTGCCCGACGACATCGCTGTGCACCACTACGGCTCGACCGTCTGGCTGACCGTGACGCGGCAGCGGCTCGTTGCACGGGATGCGCCGGCCGAGATCGACAGCACGTTCATCAGGCGCTACCAGATCCAGGCGACGATCGGGCTGCCCTTGCTGGCCGGCGAGCACTTCCTCGGCCTCATTTATCTAAACTACCGCGGGCGCGACCAGGCGCCTGACGGCGGGAGGCTCGCCGAGCTCGAACGGCGCGCCGCCAGCGCGGCAGCGGCGGTCGCGGCTGTGCTGGCGGCAGCCGAGCGTTCGGCTCTCGACGGCGTCGGCAGGCTGGCGGCTCTCCTGACCGCGCCGGCGGGGGCCGAGCGAACCGACATCAAGGAGCTCAGGCGACTGCTCTCAATTGCGCTTGCCGAGCTGCTCCTGGCCAGTGAGCTCGATGGCGCCGCCATCTACCAGTTCGCGGCGCATCGGACGAGTCTCGAGCTGGTGACCGCCCACGCTCCGGTGGCCGCACCACCTCGCATCGAGCGCGCCGATCCCACCGCATTGTGGCCGTCGGTGCTGATGGACGCCGTGGCGTCGTCGATCGCCAATGCGGACCTGCATCCAGTCGCCACCTATGCGCTGGGCAGCGAGCAGGAGCCGCACGGTTATCTCGTGGTGCTGAGCCGCGACCGCCTCGCCACGGTTCGGCGGGCACCGGCCACCGACCTGCTGCTCAGGGCCGGCGCCGAGCTGATCGGCAGCTCGCTGGCGAGCCAGCGCCTGATCGCGGAGCTGGAGAACAGCAACCGCCTGCTCGGTGCCCTGGGGAACATGACTACCGCGATGCTCAAGCCGGGTGGCTCTCGCCAGGACGTGCTCGAGGCGGTGGCGGGACACCTCACGGACGCGACAGTGCCGGAGTTCGACTTTCATTTCGCCAGCGTCTACCTGCTCGAGGAGCGGGCGGGCGAGACGATGGTCGTGAGCAAGGCGGCGGGCGCGGCGACCACCGCTGCCGTGGATTCAGCAGAGACCTCGAGAGGAGGGGTGCGGCGCGCGCGGGTACCGCGGTGGGTCCTCGAGGACGAGCGCCAGCTGGCGCCCGATGACGTGCTCGTATACGTCGCGCGGACCTGGCAGGTGGCTGTCGTGGGTCCGAAGCCGTTGGGCGACCAGACCGACCGGGCCGATGTTGTCGCCGGCGCCCTTCCCGCGCACGCAGCCTGGGCTGACGTGCCCGTCGTGCGCAGCGACGGCACAGTGCTGACTCACGTCGCGGCCTGCCTTATCGGCCCGGGTGCCGATACGCGGGCCGGCTTGGCCGGCGATCCGCCGTTCACGCTTGCGGGCGAGGTGTTCGAGAAGAGCGGGCACGGCGAGCTGATCCGGATCTTCCTGCCCTTCGGTTCCGACCCCAATCACCGGGCGACTGGAGTGCTCGAGGTCGGTTACCACCGCACTCACGATAGGCGGCCAGACTGGGGCCAGATCGAAGCGCTGCGCGCCGCGGCGGCGCAGGTAGCGGTGGCGGTTGAGACAGCGCGGCTGTACGAGGAGGCGCGGCGCCATGGCGACGAGCTCGAGCTGAGCGCCGACGTCAGCCGCGCGATCGCATCCTCTATCGACCTCGATCAGACCCTTCGGTTGGTCGCCCAGGGTCTGGTGCGCCTGGTCGATGCGTCGCTCTGTCAGATCGCCCTGTACGAAGAGGACCGCGAAGGGTGGTTCGGCGCAGCAGCGTCCGACCAGGAAGAGCTGTGGCGGCGGCAACACGGTGAACGCTCGGAGCCGTCCTTCCTGTTCGACGTGCTTGATCGCGGCGAGCCGCTGGTGGTCGAGGACGCGAGCGCGAATGCCCGAGTCAGCGCTTCCTACGTCAAGGCATTTGGCGTGCGATCGCTGCTGGCTCTTCCGCTGATCGCCGACGGGCAGCCAATCGGCGCCGCAGTGCTGGTTGAGCGCGGTCATCTGCGCACGTTCACGCCTGAGGAGGTCGAGCGCGTGCAGGGCCTTGCGCTGGGCGCCGCGGTCGCGATCAAGAACGCGCGCTTGCACGCGCTCGCGGAAGAGGAGCGTCACCTGCAGAAGGATTTCGTGCTCGTTGGATTTGGCCAGTGGGGTCAGAAGGCATATGGGCACCTGCAGACGCTGAAGCAGTTCTTCAATTTTCGAATTCACGTTGTGGAGCAGGACCTGCCCGGCGCTCGAGAGCGCCTCGCGACGCGCGAGGAGGAGGTCCGCACGCATGGCGATGCTTTCTACTGGGATGGGGCAGCACTGCCGGCGCATGAGCAGCTGCAGCGCGAGCTCGAGTCCAGCTCTTACGTGATCACATATATCGCGACGCCGGCCGCGACGCACCTGCCCACGCTCGCGCTCTACTACGACCTCAGCGATGTGGTATTGATCGAGAAACCGCTGGGCGCGCCGCCCGAGGATTACCGCGAGTTTCTCGACCAGGCACCGGGCGGGGTCGAGATCGTGGCCGCCGACCACTACTACTTCAAGCTCGAGGTGCGGTTGCTGCAGCTTCTGCTGACCGAGGAGCGGACGCTTCGCGATTTCCTCGACAACGTGGACGAGATTCGCATCGAGATACTGGAAGAGCAGCCGCTGGTGGGAGCGGCGGCCGACATCGGCGTGATCGCGGACCTGATCCCCCACGCGTTCGCGATCATCTCGCTGCTCACACCGATCGATCGGATCCATCTGGATGAGGAGAGGCCGTTGTCGGTGGGGCGGCATGAAGGGCTCGCGGGCCACCGTGAAAGTTATGCGCGGGTCAAGGCGACTTTCCAGAACCGGGGGCGGTCGGTGCGGTTGGTCATTGATGTCGGCAAGGGGGCGGAGAACGCCAAGTGGATCAAGCTGAGCGGGGAGCGGCGCGCAGGCGGGCGCAGCCCGAGCTACAAGTTCGATTTCGGGCGGGGCGAGGCGATCGACGGGACGCAGGCGACGGTGCGGGCCGCGGTGCGCAGGATTCGCGAGCCGGGGGTACCCGACAACGCCCACCTGAACATGCTCCGACACGTGATTGAGAAGAGACACCCGGCGGTCGGCATCCTCTCAATCCGCGAAGCCATTCGCGCCAACCAGAGGGTGCGAGAGCTCGAGGGGATGGCGGTAGACCTGCTCGCACGAGGCGAGGTCACGAACTACGCGATCGGCACACGGCCGGCGTTCGATGCAAAACACGCGGTGACGACGACGTAGCTTTTTACGTTACGGAGCCGGTCCAGGCCGCATAGTATTTGGGACATGACGGACATCAAATCGACCAAGCTGTTCCAGGGCTTGCCTGACGCGGAGATCAAGAAGATTGAGCGCCAGCTGAAGGCGGTTCAGCATCCTGCCGGCCACGAGATCGTCATGCGGGGCGATGGCGGAGTTGGTTTCATGATCATCACGGACGGCACGGTGACCGTCACCACGGTCCAGGGCAAGAAACGAAAGCTCGGGCCTGGCGATTCCTTCGGCGAGATGGCGCTCCTCGACCACGAGGGCCGCAGCGCCACCGTCAAGGCCGACACCGCCGTGTCGCTGGCCACGATCCCCGAATGGGGCTTCAAGTCATTTCTGGCCGAACACCCCGAGGTGGCGTTCCGCCTCATGCAGGTCCTGAGCCAGCGGGTGCGTCAGGCCGAGGGCGAGTAGACCCTACGACGGGGCTCGGATACGACCAAATGGGCACAAATGGCTCGATTAATGCCCAAGGTGCGACCAAAAGTGCCCGAATGACGCAGGACCCGGCCGACTTATCCGATTAAGGCTTTGTACAAAGCCTCCTGGCGCTTTTCCGCTTTCTTGTAGGCGACTGTGGCGGCCTTGTTGGGGGTGAATGTGCGCCCCTCTCCGGCGGTCAGGCGCTCGCCCTGGGTGAGGCCCAGCGTTTCCAAAGCGAACATTGCGGCGCCTCTGCTGCTCGCTTCTTTTGGACCCCCTACGACGATCTCGCGCCCGATCGCGTCGGCCATCATTTGCATCCACGCGGGTGAGTTCAAAATGGCCGCGCCGCTGGCGACCAACCTCGATGTGCCCGGAGCAGCCTCGTCCAGTCTTTTGTTGATTCGCGCGCACTCGATCGCCACCGCCTCGAGACCCGCCCGCGCGATGTCGACCGGCTTCGTGGCCGAGGTCAGGCCGGAGATCGCACCAAATGCGTGCGGCGCGTAGCCGAGGCTCCTCTCACCGGCCAGGTGCGGCAGGAATGTCAGGCCATGCGCAGTGGGCGCCATCTTCTGCAACCTGGCTTCAAGGTTGCCGCCCCCCAGCCGCAGCGTCTCCAGCAGCCACGCGTGGAGGTTGCCTCCATTGCTGAGAGCGCCTCCGGTGAGGAGCCGATCCTGGTCGAGGCGATAGCACCACAGGCCCCCAGGCAGCTTCCCTCGAGGAGCACGGTGCATCAGCCGCAACGCGCCTGAGGTGCCGATGGTCAACGCGCGCCGGTTCGGCGTGATGCACCCAGTGCCGAGGTTCGCTAGCGCTCCATCGCCCACTGCATGCAGCCAAGGCACGTGGGCGAGTGCCGGCCACTGGCGCGCGTAAGCCGGCACCAGGACCTGCTCCATGACGCCGATCGGCGGAAGGCTGTCCGGTGAGATGCGCAGCTCCGCCAGCAGCTCTGCGTCCCACTCGCAGTCGTCGAGCCGGAAGAGGCCGGTGGCCGAAGCCATCGAAACGCTCGTCCCGAGGCGGCCGAAGAGCCGCCAGTAAAGGAGGTCGCCGAAGCTGAGCCATCGCACCGGACCCTTCCAAAGGTCGGGTTTGACCACCCTGAGCCACGCGAGCTTGGAAGGCCAGTTCCTGGGGTGGATCGGACACCCGGTGCGCTGCCGGATCTTCTCCGCGTCAAGGCGTTTGCGAAGTCTGACCGTCGCCTCCGCGCTGCGGCTGTCAGACCAGAGATAGACCGGCGTGAGGGCGCGCGCCGCTTCGTCGGCAACGACCAGCCCGTGCCAGAACGTCGATACGCCGACTGCGACTATCCGCTTTGTCTTGGCCGGGCCCGCGAGAACCAGTACCTCGCCGACCGCCCGCGAGACCAGCGCCATCAGCCTGTCGGCATCGACCTCCGCCGTGCCGTCGGGAAGCACGCGCGCGACGTGAGGAATGTGCACTTCGATGCCTGGAACCGGCCGGGCTCGCAGGTCGTGGAGGATGGCCCTCACCGACGAGCTGCCCACATCGACGGCGACGACGTACCCTGCCGGGGCCACGGCGACTACTCGGGGGCGGGCGTGGGGTAGGGTACCGACGTCTTACCGAGCGACTGGAGCCGCGTCGGCAGGATGGTCAGCTCCGGTATGTGGGCGCGTCGAGGAAGCTTCAAGAGCATCACGCAGGCCTCGGCGACGTCCTCGGGGCGGAGCATTGCCTCAGCCACCTCGGGCGTAGGTGGGGACGGCCGCTTGAGCAACAGCTGGGTGTTGACGAGGCCGGGTTTGATGACTGAGAAGCGGACACCGTTCATGTGCTCCTCGAACCCTGCAGCGGCCGCGAGGGCGCTCATGCCCGCCTTGCTCGCCGCGTAGGCCGGGCCGCTGAGGTCCGGCCATTGGCCTGAGACGCTGCCGATCAGCAAGACGTCGCCCCGAGCTTCGCGCAGCTTGTGCAGGCCCGCGTTGATGAAGTAGAACGCGCCGCTGAGGTTCACTGCGATGAGGTGATTCCACACGTCCGGCGTGATTTCCTCCAGGCGGCGCCGCGGCACGTTGTCGCCTGCTGCGCAAACCAGGATGTCGAGTTGGTCCAGCGAATCGACGAACCGCTGAACCGCCGGCTGTTCCGTCACGTCGAGCTTCACCGGACCGCGGCGTCCGATCGCGTGGCAGGTGACGCCCGCATCGGTGAGGCTCGCGACGACGGCCGCGCCGATCCCGCTCCCGCCGCCGGTGACGATGGCGACCTTGCCGGCCAACGATTCAGGCACTGAGGAAGACCTTGATGTCATCGGTCGGCCCTTTCGCCAGGAGCGCGAAGGCCGCAGGACCGTCGTCCAGCGGCAGCACCGCTTTCAGGTCGCCGATCCCGGCCTTGCCCTGCGCCAGCCAATCGAGCGACTGCTGAAAGTCTGCATCCGAGTAGGCAAACACGCCGCGGATGGTGTGGTTGCCGCGGATCACGCGCCGCCACGGCAGCGGGGTCTCGTCGCTGTGCATGCCGATGAAGACGGCTGTACCCCCCGGGTTCAGCAGGTCGAGGGCGAGCAGGCGCGTCGCCTCCGAACCGACAGCGTCGACCACGACGTCGGTCCCGAGCCGCAAGCCTTCGGCATTGGCGTGGCTGGCGTGGGCGCCCAGGCGGGTGGCGTGCTCGCGGCGCGTCGGGTGGGTCTCAATGACGGTGAGCGACTCGATGCCATGGAGCAGCGCCGCCTGCATGCACCCGAGACCGATGGTCCCGGCGCCAATGACCACCGCGGTCTTCGCGCCATCGGGCGCTCCCTGGCGGATGGCATGCACGCCGTTCGCCAGCGGCTCGGCGAGCGCGCCGAGCCGGGCGTCCATGCCGGCCGGCATCTCGAATAGGCAGCGCTCCGGCACGGAGACGATGGTGGCGAAGCCGCCAGGCACAGCGACGCCGACCAGATAGCGTTCAGGGCAGAGGTTGCGGCCACCACTCGCGCAGTGGATGCAATAGCCACACCCGACTATCGGATTGACGGCCACGCGCTTGCCCAGCCAGGTCCTGTCGACGGACTCCCCCACCTCGATCACAGTGCCGGCAAGCTCATGACCCATCACCAGCGGCGGCACGCGGTTCGACATCATGCCGAGGTAGCCTTCGACCTCCGAGCCGCAAATGCCTGTTGCCTCGCTGTGGACCAAAGCTTCGCCGGCCTTGGGGCGAGGGTCAGGAACCTCGTCCACGGTCATCCAGCCGGGGCCGCGCCAGGTCAGTGCCTTCACTCCTGTCCCATCCCTATCTCATCATCCGCTTACTCATGCGGCGCCACTTTTTGAACGGTTACTTTCAGCGCGATGCGGAGTAGCCTACGCAAGCTCCGAAATGGCTGACAAGAAAAAGGGGACCGCAAACCCTGCAAAGCGGGCCGGGTCGCCGAAGCAGCTCGAGAAAAAGGCGTACGAGAAGGAGCTTCGGCGCCTACAGGTTGAGCTCGTTCAGCTGGAGGAATGGATCCGCCACCACAACCTGCGCGTGGTGGTGGTGTTCGAAGGTCGGGACACGGCCGGCAAGGGCGGCGTCATCAAACGGATAACGGCGCTGCTCAACCCTCGCTTCTGCCGGGTCGTGGCCCTCACCGCCCCGACCGAAAGAGAGCGGACAGAGTGGTACTTCCAGCGCTACGTCGCGCACCTGCCTTCAGCAGGCGAGATGGTCCTGTTCGATCGGAGCTGGTACAACCGCGCGGGCGTCGAACGCGTCATGGGGTTCTGCACCGACGCGGAGTACAAGGAGTTCAAGCGCGCGTGTCCCGAGTTCGAGAGGATGCTCGTGAGGTCTGGAATCATCGTCATCAAGTACTGGCTGTCCGTGAGCGACGATGAGCAGGAGCGCCGGTTCAGGGCGCGCATCAAGGACCCGAGCAAGCGATGGAAGCTGAGCCCAATGGATCTGCAGGCTCGCGCGCGTTGGGTCGACTACTCCGAGGCCAAGGACAAGATGTTCAAGTTCAGCGACATCAAAGAGGCACCATGGCATGTAGTCGAGACGGACAACAAACGCGCGGCTCATCTGAACCTGATCACGCACTTCCTCAAGCAGATCCCGTACAGCGATGTGCCGCACGAAGAATCGTTCAAGTTGCCGTCCCGGCAGAAGCGCAAGTACAGCAGGCCGCCGAAGGCCTCAATGAGGATGGTGCCCGTCCGCTACGAGGTGGTTTGACCTGCCTCAGGACTCACTTAAAATCCGGGCGACTGCATCGAGGTAGCGCGAGTCGCTCGAGCGTTCGCGCGCGATCCAGTATTCGGCACCCCAAAAGACGTAGGCGTCCAGATCAAAGCCCGCTTCACGGGCCCAACCAATGCACCGGTTGTAGTTCTGAATGACCAGCTCCGGCGTGCAGCTGTACATCGAACGGCCTGGCGGGCTCGGCGGCACCGTCACCGCCTCCCATGGCTCGGCTTGCCCCTCGGAGATCATCAACCGCTTCCCGCGGCTGCGAGCCCACGCGAAGATTTCCTTCCGCCGGCGCTGATTGCCCGCGACGTCCTCACCATGCAAGTAGACCGTTGTTGCGCCCAGCTTCATCAGAGCGTGCCGCGGGTAGTAGTCGATGCCCACCACATCGGCGAGCTGCTGCGCTATCGCCAGTGAGTCGCCCTGGTCTCGAGTGCTCCACCACTGCTGCGCACGCACCGGCGTCGAGGTGGGCAGGAAGCCGTTCATCATGATCGCCCTGGTTGGATCTGCCTTCCTGACTGCATCCACCTCCGCCTTTACGAAGTCGGCGGACAGGCGCCACGAGTGCTCCACCCCGAGCGGGTCGACAGCTTCGTGCTCGACCTGCCAGGCCACGATCGCGGTCCTCCCTCGATAGCGGTCGACGATCCGCGTGACGAACGCGAGCGCGGCGGCGATCAGAGGTTGATGCGTTTCCGGCCGAACAAGAATGCCCTCTCGCAGTGGCTTCTGCACGTGGTGGGCCGGCACGAAGAATTCGGGGTAGCCGAATGTCTTCAGCGGTCCCACGCAAAGAATTATTCGTTTGCCGGCGCGCTCCGCCGCGTCGACCTGCCAATCCAGCTCGCTGGGATCGAACTCTCCCGGCGCACGCTCGATGCGATTCCAGTAGGCGCCCAGCCGAATAAGCGTGAAGGGATAGCTGAGGATCTGGTCTAGCGTCGCCCGGGCATCAAGGCCGAGCGCGTCGACCTGCGGAGGTCGAAAGCTGACGCCAAGCTCGGTCTTCTCGCGCGCGGCGACCGGCACGTCGCGCCATCGATCGGTCGACGGAGCGGCGGCTCGCCGAAGGCGTACCTCCGAGACTATCGGCAGCGCAAGTCGAGTGGCCAGAGCAGCCATCCTAGTCCCGCGCAATACTCTGTTCCGGTGAGCGACTGCTGCACGCCGAAGGGCTACCGGCAGATCTTCAGCGAACGCGGCGCGCGGGCGCAGGCGCGCGACTACCGCCGCAATGGCCTCGACGCCACCTCGCGCCGCATCGTGGACCTTTTGAAGGAACGGGGCGTTCAAGGTTTGACGTTGCTGGAGATTGGCGGCGGGATCGGCGCGATCCAGATCGAGCTGTTGAAGGCGGGCATGGCCCGCGCCGTCAGCGTGGAGCTGACTCCCAGCTACGAAGCGAGCGCGGCCGGCCTTCTCCGCGAGGCGGGCCTGGCGGATCGGGTCGAGCGCCGCGTGATGGACTTCGTCGAAGCCGCCACCGAAGTCGCATCTGCCGACATCGTCGTGATGAACCGCGTGGTGTGCTGCTACCCGGACCTGCCGCGCCTCGAGGGGGCTGCGGCGGACCACGCACTGCATACCCTCGTCATGAGCTTTCCGAAAGAACGATGGTGGACGAGGGTGATGGTGTGGATGGCGAACGTTGGCATGGCCATCACTCGGCGCGAGTTCCGCATATTTCTGCACCCGGTCGCCCAGATCTGGGCCACCGGCGAGTCACATGGCCTCGAGCGGTCGGTCAGCCGTCCCGGAGTGTTCTGGGAAATCGCCGCCATGCAGCGTGGGGCGCCGCTGCCGGCCACCGTCTAAGGCAAGAAACCTTCAGATCGTCTTACGTCGATCTTGACGGGAATCTAGTCTTTGTCGTCGTGAGCAGCGAGCCGGTCGGCATCTTCGACTCCGGCGTCGGCGGTCTG
>Ga0208078_1000045_pt1 | contig 39554 bp, 34 predicted proteins | sample NGESurdeep072012_3_FD_184468 | JGI IMG/M metagenome (GOLD analysis project Ga0208078, IMG submission 184468) | Arctic peat soil microbial communities from Barrow, Alaska - NGEE Surface sample 53-2 deep-072012 (SPAdes) | ecosystem: Environmental > Terrestrial > Soil > Wetlands > Peat ...
TACCGCACTCGACGGCTTGACGCCGGCAGAGTTCATCGAGCATTATCGCACTAGCTTAAACTCACGGTCAGCCGCGGCCTGAGATCTGGGGCAACGTCAACTCCACCAAGCAAGCCGCCAACGCGGGCGCCTGCGGCTCCACCAACAACGCCGCCAACAGCGTGCCCGATTTTCTCTCCCCAGTTCCTACCGTTCGCAGCTGATTGATCGTCGTAATGTCTATTTGATAACGGTACAACCTTGTCATCGCTACTGACCCAGACATTCTCTCGCAAATTGAGGCCGATATGTAAATCCCCGGGTTCATAGCCGCTTGGGTCGCTATAGTCGACCGCATTCCCACGGTTCCACATTGTTGCGCCGCAATCCGATGTTATCCGGATTGTTGACCGAAGTCGATGATGAATGTCTTGCTGCTCGCGTCGGAAATGTAGTAGACCTCATCTTCCCAGTCGATCGTCGCTATAACAAGATTAAGGGCTTCGAACCTCCGTGGTAATCTTAAACGTTTGACGAAGGCGTTCAATGATGCTTTCGATTCCGGTAGTAATCTCCCACTGGGTTGAATCGATACAACAAATCCTCAGATCGTCGCTGCCTGCCACACCGGCAGATTGGAACTCACAGTCGTAGAACTGGAGAAACCGCGCAGCCCACGCCCTCAACTCTTTCCACGAGATCGGCGAGATGAGCGACGCATCTGCATCGGCGTAAGCATCGTCTAGGGTGTATGGATCGTCGTGAGGGGCCAGCATCCCAGTGACAAAAGGAATGCGCCACGAGTACGCCCGCGCCTCCGGCTCAAGGCAGTTAGCGATTGCGTCAAAACTCACCAATACAGCACCATTTTGGCTGTGATCTCGAATTGCAAGCGTCATTGTATACTGCACTACTTCGGTTCGGTGGGCGGTGGTAGACCCGGCACCGCGCCGCCACGATGCGAGTTTTTTGCAGGCCCTGTCCTAGGGTGGTGGTGGGGATTCGTATGACCGGGAACACCCGGTCTCCCATGATCTGTCCAATGAATGTCGTTAGTTGGACCCTTCCCAGCGGCGCCACCGTTAGCCCACTCTCGCGCTGTCTTGTAAGGTCCACCACTACTTACACCCGCGGAAGTTCCGGGCTGTGAATGCGGGTCGTCGGATGATGGTACCGGCTCGCCGTTCGGCCCCTTCGGCAAAGTGTCGTCGTGCTTTAGATCGGGTCTGGTTCTCTTGACGTCTGAGCCCGGTATGCTCGCGGTAAGAACGATTAGGGCGCCCACGAACAGCGCGCCACCTGCTCGAAGAAACGCAAGGGCACCCGGAACGCCGCAGGCACTTGGCATTTGCACGCACATAGCGGCGCCTACAGCATAGCCGCTTGGATCACCATAGTCGACGGCATTTCCGCGATTCCACATGTACTTTTGCTGCGAGGCCGGATCGTGGATATCGCCTTCGTATGCATCCGGCGTCGTCCAAGCTCCGAGATTGGAATCGAACGCCCGGACGCCGTTGATTTGGATGCCGTTCGCGACGGCAAAGCCGTCGGAGCGAGCATACTGCGCCGGCACATTGGGCGCTTTGAATCCCGCCGTTCCCGCAGCCCCCGGTCCGCTGGTCGTCGACGGGTCAAGGGGGTTAAACCCGGTGCTGCCGGTCGCATTTGAGGTCTGCACGATCACTCCGGCAGCATCGCGGTCGTAAACCGATAGCCCCGCGAAATTCGGATCGCGGGGCGTGATATCGCCGTCGAGTCCTATACGAAAGTCCACGACGTTGCCCGAATCGTCCGTGACGAACAGAATGACGTCGCCGTCCCAGTGCAGTGTCAAGAAGCCGGATTGTATCGGCACTGAAAGGTTCGGCTGGGACTGGACGACGTACCATGGGATGCGTATGGGATGGCCGTTGGGTCCCCAATCGATCGGTGTCGGCGCACCGGAACTCACATTCGTCGTCGTCACCTGCAGCGTATCTGCGTTCGTCCTCGTGACCTTCGAAGCGTACTGCAGCGAACGAAGATGGTTCTCGACGTCGTAGCCGCGGCTTGTCGTTAACTGCCATGTCATCGCCGTAGATGGTGGTGTCTGCTGCCCCCCTGTCTGTCCGGGTTCGCCCTGCAAGAATGCATACTTCGTGCTAACGGTCTTGGTCTCGCGGCCCGTGGGATCGAATGTCACGATGTTGTTGGTGCCTTGCGGGTACGTTTGGCCGTTATACGTTGCCGCCGATCCGCCGGAACCAGGATAGAGCGGGACGCCATTGACTCGGTCGCACGAGCCGGCATCCGTCGTCGGGTCGGAGCTCGCGTCGTAGGTCGAGAGATCGTATGGGATCGTCGTGCTGATCAGGCAGCCGGCGTTGGTGCGCGTGCGCGTATGCACGCCGGAGCTGAGCGAGTTTCCGCGATCGATTAGCTCGCCGCGGACGTTGACCGTGTTGATGAAGGTGCCCGAACCCGCCCACACGACGACACTCGAAAACGCTTCGGTGAGCACGCTGCCTTCTGGGTCGTGCGTGTAGTTTGCCGTACCTCCTGTAACCACATACGTGGCCAACTGACCAGAAGCATCGTAGGTCATGTTCTGCGCGTCAGCGCCGCTGACCGTGCTCGGTCGGCCGCCATCGGTGTACGTCTTGCTCCAACTACCGCTAGAAAATGCGTTAACCGCTTGGGTCTTGAGCAAGCCGTCGGCTCGATAACTGTAGGTCAGGGCGTTGGTCTGACTCAAACCGGCCGATGCAATCGAAACTGCCGAGCGCTGCCCGTTACCGTAGTAGGCGGACGAGATCTGCGCGGTTCCGGTAACGCCGCCCCCTGACGGCTCTGTGACCCCGATGAGCCGCGCATCATTGTCGTACACGTACTGCTGCAAACCGAACTGGCCCGACGTCACCGAGCTCGTTCGTCCACTCGGGTCGTAGACGTAGGTTTCGCTCGGCGTGACCGCATTGTCGCCCGCGTACGTTTCGCTCGTGATGCGGTCGTGCGCGTCGTACACGTACGTGACCGATTCGTTATTGGGATTCGTCTTCTTCGCCAAGAGCCCCAACGACGTCGAGTCGAGGTCATATTGCTGCGTCGTGGTCTCGAATTGATGACCGCCCACGCTGTACGAATACTTCGACGTCTCACGATCCATCGCATCGAATGCCGAACCGCGCACGTCAGTCCACCCGTTATCCGTCGGACTATAGGTTTGCGTCTTAAAGAGATTGCCGTAGGCGCGGAACAGCGTCGACCCAGTCATCGATACGGTGTTCCCTTGGCTGAGGTCGTAGAGGTAGCGCGTGATCCACCGGTCGCCGTCGTACGGCTCGGTCGGATTGGTGAACGTCCGCGCGTCGTTTGGTTGCGCGACCTCGACGAGCCGATCGGCAGCGTCGTACCACTTTTGCGTCGTTCCAGCCGCGCAAGGTTGGCCGGACACGCAGCCATGGTGAACCGTTTCTGTCGCGACGTTTCCGTCAATGTCGTACGTGAAGGTCGAGGAAACACCGAAGCTGCGTTCAGACGGAGTCTGCGAGCTCTGCTTCGCGCCGCTGGGAAAATACGCATAGGTCGTCTGCGTGTTCCAGCCTGCCTGGCCGCTGCTCTTGCCGCATTGTGAACCCGCGTTGGCCGATGAGTCGTCCGGATCGGCAACGCTGATCATTCGCCCGAGCCCGTCGTAGGACAGAACAGATATGCCCTGGCCCTTGCTGTAGCATCGCAGACTCCCCGTCGCGTCGTACCAGAACGTTTGGGTCGGCGCGATCGTCGTACCGTCGAGCTGCACGAACGCATCCCCGGTCACCGAGGTTGGCAAACCGTAATCGTTTCCGGCCTGTTGCGCCGCCGCAAATGCGAACCGCCGCGTGTAACCCAGCGGCGTCGTCATCGACGACAGCTCACCGTACGGCTCATTGCTCGGATTGGAATATGTCGCGCGCCAATGCGGCACCGCAACGGCTTGCGTGGCGCATAGCGAGTCGGACTGCGAACTCGGCGATCCGACCCAGTCGGCATTGGCCAAGTGCGTCTCGCTCTCGTCGCAGTATGCCACGACGTTGTTGAAAGCGTCGTAGTCGAACAACTTCGTCGGCTTGAACGAACCCTGCGACGTCGCCGTGTAGGGCTCGCCGATCTCCGTCGTATTCCCCATCGGGTCGTGGAGATAGTCCGTCTCGTTCCCGCGCGGATCGATTTCGCTAACGAGATTATTATTAGCGTCCCAGGCCTCGTTGCTCACCAGCCAGGTGCCTGTGCAGCTCCCGCCGGAGCTCGCGGTGCATTCCTGGGTCTGCATCGGCCGGCCCGAGCTGTCGATGACCCAGTTGGTCATGTGGCCGTCCGTGTCGCGGAACGTCGGCGTGGTGACGCCGGTCGTGTAGTATTCGGCCAAGTACTGGAAAGCCGTTGTTGGGTAGCCGCTTTGAATTCCGCCCGTGCTGGCACCATCCGCAACCGGCGCGTTCACCACCCCGTAGTGTGCGATAGAACTTACGGACGACGATGACCCGCTCGAGCCGGAATACCCAAAGCCCAGCTCGGCGCCATCGGTACCGCAGGCGCCGGCGTCGCAGGCAGCGTGCAAACGTGGGCTCGAGGTGTACCACATCACCGTGTCACTGCCGAGCGCCGTATAGCCGTACCATTGTTGCGGGCGGACCCCTGACGCATTGTTCGGCGGTCGGGAAACCCACCCGAGGTCTCCAGTATTGTAGTAGCCGTACGAAACCGCCGTCACGCCGTCCGGGAATACGATCTGCTGCAGCAAGCGGTAACCGTTCACGTCGCTGAAGTTCAGCGTCGTGGACAAGCCGGACTCGGTCTGCGCCGAGATCGCGCTGATCTTCCCGCCGGGGGCGGTGCTGCCGTTGTCCCACGAGTAGAAAAAGCTGAGATACGTGTTGCGGTTGCGCCCGATGATCTGATACAGCCGTCCGGCGTACGCGCCGTACTGCGCGTACAGCGAGCTCGGCCAGGTGGTCGCAGCGTCCGGCGCCCAGAAGTAGTACGTGGTGCCGGATTTCTTGGTCCAAAAATAACCGGCACCGCCATCGGTCACCAGCGTCGCATGTTGCCCCGGTGGCGGTACCATGGTGACGCCATCAGCGGCGACGGTGTAGTCGTAACGCGCGCCGTCGATGTCCCACACGCTGATCGTCCCGGTGCGGCTGCCCGATAGATGCGCGTCGAACGTGTTCGTCCAACCGTTGCCGTACAGGCCGGGCGACGAACCGTCGGTACCGGCGACGTTGTGCCGGCTTTGCGAATTGTACGTGCGTCGAAACGCCAGCGCGATGCCCTTGTGCGGCACGTTCATGTCGTCGTCTTGGAGCAGCAGGTTGCCGCTGCCGAGGTTGACCATCACGCGTCCGCTGCCGGGGACGCTCTCTTCCTGATAGCGCCACCATGGATTGATCCCGGTCCCCGAGGCGGCCGGATTGCCCGGGAGCGACTGCGCGTGGCGCGGATCCGGGCGCGCACCAGGCAAACCGGGTGCGGTGATGCGCCGTGCGCTGCCGACGGTCGGCACCCTTATCGCCGTTGCCATTGCCGGTGCGCGCCGGCGCGCTGCCGCCTTCAGCGCGCCGTCGATATCGCCGGGGCGCACCATCGGGGGACCAGGCACGAGCCTGCCGTTCATCGGCCGCACGGCTGGAGCGGCTTTCGGCCGGATCGAGTAGGGCGGCAGCTTCGGCGGCGGCGTCCGGCGCGGCGGCTCGGGAACCGCGATCCGAGGTGGCGGCGTTTGTCTCGCCAGGCCGATGACCGCGCGCCGCGCAGCCGCGGCACCCACGCCGTTTGTGGAAAGCGGCGTTCGCGAACTCGTCGCCGCGGCAACGGAGAACTGCGAGGTTAGCAGAACGGCAGCGACCGCAAACGCGGTACAGCGATGGAACGACGTCTTCACCCGAACACCCCCATGCGCCCAGCCACGACAGGCGCCATGTGCGGACCCCCGGACGTTCGCCTTACTCTCCTACAGAACCTATGACTCCCGGCGAAAACACTCATCGGGTTTTCCGCCACCAGCCGCGCCTTGGGCGCCGCGATTGCCCCGTCTCCCAAGGTGTTCAGGGTGGACGCACCCGCGGACCTGAAGGCGTTCAAGACCAGCTACGACGTGGCGAATAGCTCGAAGAAGCTGGCTCGAACCAGGGGGTGTACAACGGCTTCCTGGCCGCCGGGTTGATCTGGGCGATCCTCGCCCGGCCCGCCGCTGCAACGGCCCGTGGGGACCTTCTTCGTCGCATGCGTGCTATCGCAGGCGCCTTCGGCGGCCTCACGGTCAGCCAGCGAATAACGATGATCCAGACATCAGTGTTCTTCCGATCGCCGCAGCATGCTCAGCGCGCCGATCCGCCGGCAGACGGGAGTTCGGGCATCAGGAACAACTCTGCCACTCTGCCGTCCGGTATCTGATAGAGGATCGCTTGGAACGCACGGCTCGCGAAGACGACGCGCGCAATGCTGACCAGCATCCCGCCGCGCGGGAACGTGCCTCTGAATTCGACGGTGCGCACCGGTCCGAGCGGAGCGAGCACCGCCCGCGCACGCTCGGCGTTCGTGCGGTTCATGAGCGTGCGGAAATCCGGCGTCATCTGCGACACGTCGTAGTCACCCGTCTGCAGTCGCGGAATCCAGGCGCGAATCACGCCCGCCGGACCGTCCGCGCCCGGCGTCGACGCCGCGGGCGGCGCAGGCGACGGCGCCGGGAACGATGGCGATGGCCCCGGCGACGAAGGCAATGCTGCCGGCTGATCGTGCGCGAGCATCCGGCGCAAGAGCCGAAATGCGATCGTGCCCGCCGGCGCCTCGTACGTGTTCATCACGATGACGACTCCCATGCCGTCATCGGGCGCCATCACGTTCGCCGTCGCAAAGCCGATCACGGCGCCGCCGTGCGACACGATGCGGTGACCACTCAGTTTCGTCACATCGAAGCCGAAGCCGTACCCGGTGTGCATGCCGCCCGGCAGCATGCGCTCCGTCGTCATCTTCCGAAATGCGTCCGCGGAAAGCACGGTGTGCCGCATGAGGCCGGCGTCCCACCGCGCGAGATCGTTCGCCGTTCCCGCCAGCGCGCCCGCGCCGTTGAGCCACTTGGGCGCCTCGAACGCATCCTTGTGCGGCGGCTCGCCGAAGAACGAGTTGTAGCCGGTCGCACGGTCGGGATCCGCACGCGGCGGCTCGTCGAACGCGGTGCGCGTCATGCCGAGCGGCGCGAAGACGCGCTTGCGCAGGAATGCTTGCAGTAACGCGCCGCTCGTGCGCTCGACGATCCGTCCGGCAAGGGTATAGTTCGTGTTGCTGTACTCCCAGCGCGTGCGCGGCGGCGCGGTGAGCGGGTACGCGCCGTAACGCGCGATGATGCCATCCTCGGTGATCGGCCGCGCCATCTCGAGGTCGACGTAGTCGAGCGGATAGTAGTCGCGGTAGCCGGAGACCTGGTTGAGCAAGTCCGCGACGCTGATCTCGCCCGCGCTGTTGGCCGCGGGATACCAGCGGCTGACGCGGTCGTCCAGCGACAGCTTCCCGTCGTCGGCGAGCATCACGGTCGCGGCAGCGACGAACTGCTTGGTGACCGACCCGAAGCGAAAAATCGTGTTCGCGTCGACCGGCGAACGCTTCGCGACGTCACGAAGACCGTAGCCTTGGGCATACACGATCCGATCGCCGCACACGATCGCGACCGACGCGCCGGGGACGCCGGAATCTCGCAACGCGTCGCCGACGATGCGGTCGACGTCCGCCGGCGCGATGCATGCGGGCGGCGCCTCGCCGCCACCCGTCAGCCCGAACAAAGCGAGCGCGCCAAGTGCGGACGCGACGAGCGAACGGGCGAACATGGAAACAACTTCTGGCGGAGCTTTCCCGACCCCTAGACAACGGGGTCCCATGCGTGATTGAAGAGCGACCACTCTTTGTAGGAGATGACGCTCACCGATGATGCAGACACAATGGCCGGGGCTTGCGACCGGCTTCGACCTCTCCACGTTCGAAACGTCGCTCGGCGACAACGGCTCCGTCGGGACGGCCGGCGGGTTTGCGCGCGCGCAGCCGCCCGACGCGATCGCGCGTCCTTGGTGGGCCTCCGGCACGGCGACCGGCAACGCCAACGCCAACGGCGCAAATCCACTTGGCGACCTGTTCGGCTCGTCAACCGCCGCGAATGGGTCGCTCGCGGGGATCATCACCGGCCTCGTGAGCTTGCTGCAGCAGCTCGTCGGCTCGTTTCTGAACCAGACGCAAACGCAGCCGCCGGGTCAGAATCCCGCTCAGCAGCCGAATCAAAACTGCACGCAGGCCGGCTCGGGACAGCAGTTCCAGAACGTCGACGTCAGCTCGACGGGCGACCCGCATCTCGCGGCGGTCGGCACGCGCGATAGCGGCGCAGCGGTCGACGCGCACTGGGACAGCATGACGTCGCAGAACGATCTCGTGCACAGCACGCAAATCGACGGCGGCTATCGCGTCTCGACCGCGGTCACGCAACCCGACGCGAACGGCGTGACGTCGAACCAGTCGGCCACGGTGCGTACGAACTTCGGCCAGGACGCCGTCACGATGAACCGCGACGGCTCGTTCGGGGTCTACGACAACGGTGCGGAGGTGCAGCTCGGCAAAGGCGAGTCCGCCGTCCTCTCGGGCGGCGAGACGGTGTCGGAGAACCAGGACGGCTCGCTCATCGTCAGCGCGCGTAGCGCCACCGGCGGCACGATCGCCACGACGTTGCGCGCAACGGGCGCGGGCGTCGACGTGAGCACGCACGCGCACGAGCTCGCCGTGGGCGGCGATGCGATCGCGCACGCCGGCTCAGCGCACGCGCATCGCAGGCCCGCAATCGTCCAGGGGACCGCGCCCATGACGCCGCCCACGCCCTAATGCGTGTGCGTGAAGTTCCCTAGGCCCACACCGAGGCGTTCGATGCGCAGCAGCGCTTCGCGCATGCCGAGCGGATCGGCGGGCCGTCCGACTCGCGCGAAGTACAGCTCGGGATCGATGTTCAGCGTGCGCGTCTGCACCATCGCGACGCGATGTGCGGTCAGGAAGCGCTCCAGCGCCTCGATCTCGGTGCGTTCGTCGGTCACGCCGGGATGCGTCAGCAGGTTCAGCGACACGCGCAGCCCGCGGCCGACCGCGAGCGCGATCGATTCCAGCACGTCGTCGAGCGCGTAGCCGGTCGGGCGGTAGTACGCGGCGTAGACGTCGGGGCGGAACGAGTTCAAGCTGACGCGCACGGCTTGCAGCCCGGCGTCGATCAACCGATTCAGGCTCTTGGGCAGCGAGCCGTTCGTGTTCAGGTTGATCGTACCGTTCGCGCGGGACGCGCGCACCGTCGCGATCGTGCGTTCGATCGTCGTCACGCGCAGCAGCGGCTCACCCTCGCAGCCCTGTCCGAACGACACGATGCCGTCATCGACGCGCTCGAGATGACGAATCGCGATGCGCGCGAGGTCATCGGCGTCCGCCTCGAATGCGACGCGCGTCTGCGGCGACGGCATCCCCGCATCGGGCGCAAGCTCGGAGATGCAGCCCACGCACGCGGCGTTGCATTTCGGCGACACCGGCAGCGCGGCCTCACCCCGTTCGAGGAACACGTTCTGCGCCGTGAAGCAGCCGTAGTCGCGCGAGCACACCGCAAGCTGCGCCAGGGTGCGGTTGCGCGGATCCTTCGCCTGCCGCGTGCGCAGCAGCGCTTCGAGCTCGCCCGCGCCGAAGTACCGCGGCGTCCAGTCTTCGCTCTCGTCGGTGCGCATCGCGGCGACGTACAGCTCGTCGTCGACCACGCATGCGAACGTGTAGCCGAACAGCGGCAGCGCCGGCGCCCGCGGCTGGGTGCGATACGCCGGCAGCAGCAAGCGCGTGTAGCCGGCCGGCAGCAGCGCGGCGAGCGCGGTCCGCCGTGCCGCGACGCCGCCGCCCACGAGCAACGGCATCCGCCCCGGCAGCATCGTCGTGACGGTGCCCGGCGGCGCCGGGATCAGCTCTTCGCCGCGCGGGCGCCGTTCGAGCCCGCCGTCGGCGAGCGGCGAGCGCGTGTCGTCGTAGTAGATGCGGCCCCGGGTGTCGGTATATGCGAGCCCCGTCATGCCGATGTCACGCCGTCACGCGACGACGCGTTCGAATTCCACTACCGCGTCGCCGGCGAGCGTCGCGCGCGCGCCCGGCTCCCATGTCACGTCCAGCACGCCGCCCGGAACCCGCAGCGACACCGGCGAGGTTGCGTCGCCACTTGCGATCAGCACCGCCGCGACCGCGACCGCGCCGGTGCCGCACGCTTGCGTCGCGCCCGCACCACGCTCCCAATGCCGCACGCGCCAATCGTCCCCGTCGGGCGACACGAAGTGCACGTTGGTGCGGTTCGGGTAGCGCGGATCGCGCTCGATGCGCGGGCCGTCGACCGCGAGATCGACCGCGCCCGCGTCGTCGACGCGGATCACCACGTGCGGGTTGCCGACGTCGACCGGCGTCGCATGGTAGCCGGCGACGTCGTGCGGCGTGCCGATCAGCGGCTCGCCCATCTCGACCGCGATCCGGTACGGCGCGCGCGAGAGCACGCGCGTCCCGATCGGTCCGGCGACCGTCTCGACCGTCGCGGCGGCGAGGCCGTCGTGCTCGTCGAGATAGCGCCCCACGCAGCGCATGCCGTTGCCGCACATCTCGGCGTCGCTCCCGTCGGCGTTCACGATGCGCAGCCGCGCGTCGAAACGGTCCGACCGCTGCACGAACAGCACGCCGTCGGCGCCGACGCCGCGCTCGGGATCGCACACCTCGCGCGCGAACGCGACGGGATCGTCGACGGGCGCGACGCGCTCGTCGACCAGCACGAACTCGTTGCCCGTCCCGTTCGTCTTCACGATCGGGACGCCGGTCGTCACGGCGCGGCCGCCTCGCTCTCCTCCGGGATCAGCGACGTGCTGACCGGGCCGTTCGGCGAGATCGTCGACACGGCGTGCTTGTAGATCAGGTGCGCCTTCTTCTCGTACTCGAGCACGATGGTGAACGGGTCGAAGCCTTTCACCACGCCTTTGAGCTGAAAGCCGTTGACCAGATAGATCGTGACGGGAACGGCCTGGCGCTTCACCTCGGCGAGGTACGCGTCTTGGAGCGCCTGCGGACGTCCTGAGCCTGTCGACGGAGCCATGCTCGCTGGCTTAGGCCCAGCCCGGAAGTGCTCCCGCCTGAGCGACCGCCTGCGCGAGCGCGTCGGCCGCGGGAATCCGAACGAGCCCCGGCTCGGTCCGGAACCACGTCGCTTGCCGCTTCGCATACCGGCGCGTCTTGCGAATCAGGTGCGCCCGCAGCTCGGCGCGCGTCGAAAACCCTGCGAGATACGCCAGCGCCTCGCGATAGCCGACGGCGTCGGCGGCTACCGCGTCCGCGCCGACACGTTCTGCCTCGTCGACGAAGCCGCCCAAGAGCATTGCGTCGACGCGCGCGACGATGCGATGTTCCAGCAAGTCCGGCGAGACGTCGAGAAAGAGCTTGCGATACGCGATGCCGCGCGAGCGCAGGTTCTCGCGCGAACCGGCGTCCTCATCGCGAGGTGTCGTCGTCGTCGTTCGCTCGACCAGCGCGATCTCGAGCGCGCGCAGGATGCGGTACGGATCGTTCGCCGTGATCGCCGCCGCACGTGCCGGCACCAGCGCACGCAGCCACTCGGCCAGCACCTCGGGCGGATGCACGCGCGCCTCGCGAGCGAGCCGCTCGCGCACATCCGCATCGTACGCCGGCGAAAGCGTCACGTCTCCGGCCAGCGCGCGCACGTAGAAGCCCGTTCCGCCGGCGACGATCGCGCGCTTTCCGCGCGCATGAACGTCGTCGATCGCAGCGAGCGCGTCGGCGACGAAGCGCGCGGCGGAATAGCGCTCGCGCGGATCGAGAAATCCGACCAGATGATGCCGCACGCGCGCGCGATCGGAGTCGCCGGGTGCCGCGGTTCCAACCGGCATCCCGCGATAGATCTGCCGTGAATCGGCGCCGACGATCTCCGCGCCGAAGCGTTCCGCCAGCTCGAGCGCGAGCGCGCTCTTGCCGGACGCCGTCTGCCCGGTGAGGATCAGAACGCCGGGCGTCACACCCGTTTGAAGAGCGCCGCGATGCGCTCGGGCTCGAGCCGCACGATCGTCGGGCGGCCGTGCGGGCAGTGCATGGGGTTCTCGCAGCGCTGCAGCCGTTCGACCAGTGCGGTCATCTCGGGATACTCCAGCATCTCGTGCGCACGCACGACCGAATGACATGCGAGCGACGCCCACACCCGCTGGTCCGCATCGAGCCCGCGCACGTCGTCGCCGAGCGCGTCGATGAACTGCGCGACGTCGAACGGTCGCGTCCGCCCAGCGTGGACGAGCCGCGCGGGCGTCGCGGTCACGCGGTACGCGCGCTCGCCGAACGGTTCGACGTGCAGACCGCCGGCGGCGAGCGCGTCGAGCGTCGCGTCGAGCCGGTCCGCTTCTTCGGGACGCACCTCGAACGTGTACGGGATCAGCAGCGGTTCGGCCGCCGCGTGCGCGCGCGCGTTGGCGGATAGCTGCTCGAACACGATCCGCTCGTGCGCCGCGTGCTGGTCGATGAGGACCACCGCATCGCCGTCGCTCGCGAGGATGAACGTGCGGTCGACCTGCGCGAGCACGCGCAGCGTCTTTTTCTCCGCGTTCGCGCCGTTGGCCGCGGGCGTGAACGTGTCGGCCCAGTCGATCTGCGCCGATCCCCCGCCGAGCTCGCCTTCGGGCGGAGCGAACGAGATCGAGCGCCCGAGCCGCTCGACGGCGCCGCGCCGCAGCGCCGTGCCGATCGCGTCCTTCACCGCCGCCAGCACGCGGTCGCCGTGCCGCAAACGCACGTCGCTTTTCGTCGGATGAACGTTCGGATCGACTTCGTGCGGCGGCACGCTCAGATACAGCACGCCGTACGGATACCGCCCGACCATGGCGAACGTACGGTACGCGGCTGACCACGCGCCGCTCACCAGCGTGCTGCGCAGCAGCCGCCCGTTGACGAACAGGATCTGGCTGCGCCGGTCAGGCCGATCGTCGTCCGGCGAGCTCACCCAGCCGCTCACGCCGGCGTGCGCGTCGCCGGCGCGAATCGCGACCATCGTCGACGACGACGCGCCGAACACGTGCCGCAGCCGCGGCGCGAGATCGTCGCCCGGCGCGAACGCGAACGTCGCCTTGCCGTCGTGCTCCAGCGTGAAACCGACGTGCGGATACGCGAGCGCGAGCGTCGCGAGCCACGACGCGATGCGCGCGAACTCCGCGGACAGCGAGCGCAAGTACTCGCGCCGCACCGGCACGTTGGCGAACAGCTCGCGCACGACCACGCGCGTCCCGAGCGGCCCCGCGACGGGGCGCGGCTCGCCGAGCTCGTCCGCGTGCGCGTCCAGCGCGGTCGCGACCTCGGCGCCGGCGGTCCGCGACACGATCGTCACCTTCGCGACCGCCGCGATCGACGCGAGCCCTTCGCCGCGAAAGCCGAGCGTGTCGACGCGCGTCAGGCCCGCGGCGTCGGAGAGCTTCGAGGTGGCATGACGCGTGACCGCGAGCGGCAGCTCGTCCGGCGCGATCCCGACGCCGTCGTCGGCGACCTCGATCTCGACGAGCCCACCGCCGCGCACGCGCACCGCGATCCGCGCCGCGCCGGCGTCGAGCGCGTTCTCGACGAGCTCCTTGACGACCGACAGCGGCCGCTCGATCACCTCGCCGGCCGCGATCTGCCCGATCGTCTCAGAGTCAAGGAGCCGAATCACCCGTCAGTCCGCGATCAGCTCGATGCGGTTGCCGAACGGATCGCTCACGAAAGCACGTCGCGTCCCCGGCACGTCGTCGTCCTCGCGCGCGGCGTGACCCGCTGCGCGCAAGCGCGCGAGCAGCGCGTCGAGATCGGCGCAGCGCAGCGCCGGATGCGCCTTCGCCGAAGCACGGAACGCCGGTTCGACGCCGAGGTGCAGGTGCACGCCGCCGCTGGCGAACCACGCGCCGCCGCGCTTGGCGAGCTCGGCCGGTTTCGGCAGCTCGGTCATCCCGCAGACCGCGACGTAGAATGCGCGCGCGTCGTCCTCGCGCCCGGGCGGCATGGCGAGCTGAACGTGATCGAAAGCAAGGAATGGCGCGCTCATGCGCTCTTCTTCGACGCCGGCCGCAGCGGCTACCGTGTACCCTTGCCGAAGCCGGCGCGCCGCCCTATGATCACGGCGTGATCGCAATCAGCTCGCTCGTCTCCGCCGATTGCGAAGCGCTGGTGCCCGACCTCGTGCGGCTGACGGTCGACGCGGTCGACGGCGGGGCATCGCTGGGCTGGGATCCGCCGCTCGATCCCGACGACGCCGCGCGGTACTGGGAAGAACGCATCCCGCGCTTCGACGGCGACGACTGCGCGCTGTTCGCCGCGTTCGCGGGCGACGATCTCGTGGGCGCCGTGCAGCGCGAGCGCGGGCATTTGCCGACCACCCGCCATCGCGCCGAGGTCGCGAAGCTGATCGTCCTGCGCGCGTGGCGGCGGCGCGGGATCGCGCGGGCGCTGCTCGACGAGCTCGAAGACGACGCCTTCGTCCGCGGCATCGAGGTGCTCTTGCTCGAAACGGCGCCCGGCGAACCGGCCGAGGCACTGTATCGCGCGCTCGGCTACGAGCGCACGGGGCTCGTTCCGAATGCGGGCAAGAATGCCGCCGGCGCCTTCGAGGACGCCGTGTTCTACCACAAGCTGCTGCGCTGAACGCGCGGTGCTCACATCTCGAACAACAGCGGCTGCTCGATCACGCCCGGTTTCGCGAGCTTGCCGCGCAGCGGCACCGCGACTTCCAGCGTCGGGCGGCCTTCGAGCACTTCGGCGATCTCGCGCGCGCGGGCGACGACGGCCGGCGGCAAGCCCGCCATGCGCGCGACCTCGATCCCGAACGAACGCGACGACGAGCCCGGCAGCACGCGGTGCGAGAACACCGGCGCGCCGCCCTTCGTGCTCTCGACCGCGGTGATGTGGAAGTTCTCGACCAGCGGCCAGCGGTCGGACAATGCGACGAGCTCGTGAAAATGCGTCGCGAACAGCGCCATCGGCGCGCGCGACTCGCGCTCGAGCAGGTACTCGCAGATCGCCTGCGCGATCGCGAGCCCGTCGACCGTACCCGTGCCGCGCCCGATCTCGTCGATCAGCAGCAAGCTGCGGTCGGTCGCGCGCCGCAGGATGTTCGCCGCCTCTGCCATCTCGATGTAGAACGTGGACTGGCCCGACGCGAGGTCGTCGCCGGCGCCGATGCGCGTGAAGATGCGGTCGACGATGCCGATCTTCGCGGCGCGCGCGGGGACGAACGAGCCGATCTGCGCGAGCACGACCAGCAGCGCGGTCTGGCGCAGGTACGTCGACTTGCCGCCCATGTTCGGCCCGGTGAGCAGCATGAAGCGCGCGCGCTCGGTACCGAGCCGCAGGTCGTTGGGCACGAACGACGCGCCGGGCAGCGCTTCCATCACGGGATGCCGGCCGTCGACGATCTCGATGACGCTGTCCTCGGCGAACGACGGGCGCACGTAACCGCGTTCGCCCGCGACCTGCGCAAGCGAGCAGTACGCGTCCAGCTCCGCCAACGCATCGGCGGTCGCCAGCAGGTCGTCGACGCGCTCGGCGATTCGCTCGACGAGATTTTCGTAGAGCGCCTGTTCCAGCCGCAGCTGGCGCGACTCCGCCGACGCGATCGCGACGTCGAGCTCGCGCAGCTCCGGCGTCACGTACCGCTCGCCATTCGCCAGCGTCTGCTTGCGCGTGTAGTCCGCCGGCACGTTGGCGATCTGCGCCTTCGGCACTTCGATCGCGTAGCCGAACGCCGACGCGTACTTCACCTTGAGCGACTTGATGCCGCTGCGCTCGCGCTCGCGCTCTTCGAGCGCGGCGATCCGCGCGCGCGCGTCGCCGCGCAATGCAACGCATTCGGCGAGATCGGGGCTCGCTTCGCCGCGGATGACGCCGCCGTCGGCCAGCGTCGCGGGCGGTTCGTCGACGAGCGACGCGACCAGGTCGGCGCGCAGCTCGTCGTACTGCCCCACGCGCGCGGCGATCGCGTGCATCCCCGCCGGCAGCGACGTCTCGTGCAGCGCGTCGGCGATCGGGTCGAGCAGGGCCAGCGTCCGGCGCAGCGACGCGAGGTCGCGCGGCAGCACGCGCCGGAAGCGCACCTTCTGCGCGATCCGTTCGAGGTCGAAGCAGCCGTGCAGCACGTCCTGCAGCGCCAGGCGCCGCGACGCGTCGCGCAGCAGCGCTTCGACGCAGTCGGCGCGGCCACCGATCGCAGCCGCGTTGACGAGCGGCGCGAGCACCCAGCGCCCGAGCAGCCGCGAGCCCATCGCGGTGCGCGTGCGGTCGATCGTGGCGAGCAGCGTCGCGCGCGGGTTGGCGCCGAGCGCCTTCGTCAGCTCGAGGTTCTTGCGCGTGTTCGGGTCGAGCGCGAGAAAGGTCGCTTGGCGGTAGAACTGCGCCTCGCGCAGCGCGGTCGCGCCGCTGTGCTGCACGCTGACGCGGCGCACGAACGCGCTGAGCGCGTCGAGCGCGCGGTGCATCGCGAGCGAGGCGTCGAACGAGAAGCCGTCGATCGGATCGCGTACGCGCTCGCCCACCGCGGCGAGCACTGGCGCGGCGATGCGCGTCTGCGCTTCTTCCAGCACGGCCTCGAGCGCCGAGCGCACGTCGTTGGGCACGTCGGCGACGAGCTCGGCGGGTTCGAGCCGCCCGATCTCCGCGAGCACGTCCTCGAGGGCCGACTCGCCGTCGAACGCGGTCGCCGACACGTGGCCGGTCGAGATGTCGGCGTGCGCGAGCGCGATCACGTCGTCGTACGCGGTGATCGCCGCGAGGTAGTTGTGCGCGGAGCGCTCGAGGATGTGCTCTTCGAGCAGCGTCCCCGGCGTGACCACGCGCACGACGTCGCGCCGCACCAGCTTGTTCGGAATGGGCGCTTCGAGCTGCTCGGCGAGCGCGACGACGCGCCGCTGCGCGACGAGCTTGGCGAGGTACCCGTCGAGCGCGTGGTGCGGCACGCCCGCCATCGCGACGCGCCGCCCGCCGCCGGCCTCTTTCGACGTCAGCGCGATCGACAGCGCGCGCGCGATCGTCTCCGCGTCTTCACCGTAGGCTTCGTAGAAGTCGCCGACGCGCGAGAGCAAGATCGCCTCGGGATAGCGATGCTTCATCCCGAAATACTGCTCGAGCATCGGCGACCACGTCAGGGTCGTCGTCATCCGAGCCGTGACCGCATCTGCCGCCCGTTCCCGCCGCACGCCGGTCCCTCCCTGTGGAGAATGTGGATGGCAGGGCTTTGCGTCGCATGCCGAGGAGGCAACGCGCGTGCGGCGCCGCCTGATCGTCACGGTCGACGACTTCGGACTTGCGATCCCGGTGAACGAGGCAGTCGAGCGCGGCCATCGCGAGGGGATCGTTACCGCGGCGAGCTTGATGGTAGCGGAACAAGCGGCGTCCGACGCGGTCGCTCGCGCGAAAGACAACCCGACGCTCGCCGTGGGCCTGCACGTCGTCGTCGTCGCGGGACGGCCGGTGCTGCCGCCGGAGCGGATCCCCGATCTCGTCGGCAACGACGGTTTGTTCTCGAGCGAGCTCGCACGCGCGGGCGTGAACTACTTCTTCCGCCGCGCGGCGCAGCGGCAGCTCGAAGCGGAGATCCGCGCGCAGTTCGCGGCGTTCGCGGCGACGGGGTTAGCGTTCGACCACGTGAACGCGCAATGCCACTACCATCTGCATCCGACGGTGCTGGGGCTCATCTTGAACATCGCGCGCGACTACGGCCGGCCGCCGATGCGCGTCCCCGACGAGCCGGGACACGCCGTGTTCCTCTCGCCCTTCTTGCACCTGATGAAGGCGCGCATGCGCGCGAGCGGCGTCGCGCACAACGATCACGTCTTCGGCTTCAACGACACCGGCCGCATGACGCAGGACCGCGTCCTCGGTTTTCTCGCGCGCCTGCCGCCCGGCACCACCGAGCTGTACTTCCACGCGGCGACGGGCCGCTGGCCCGGGATCTCGCACGATCTCGAAGCGTACCGGCTCGAAGACGAGTTCGCCGCGCTGGTGAGCCCGCACGTCGCCGACGCCGTGCGCGCGAACGGCATCGAGCGCATCGCGTTCCGGGACATCGCCCGTGCGCGCTGAAGCGCGCGACGTCGCCGCGGCCGTGGCGCTCAGCGCGACGCTCGCAAGCATCGCCTACGCGGCGTTCGCGATCGGCCGGCTGCGCGCGTTCGCGCGGCGTCCGCGGCCGCAGCCGGCGCGGCGGCCCGCGATCACGATCCTCAAGCCCGTCCGCGGCATCGAACCGCACTTGGCCGAGAACCTGCGCTCGTTCTGCACGCAGGACTATCCCGAGTTCGAGGTCGTCTTCGGCGTGCTCGATCCCGCCGATCCGGCGTTACCGATCATCCGGGCGGTGGCGGCCGAACACACCGGCCGAACGACCGCAGTCGTGGGCGACGGCGTCGCCCTGCACCGCAACCCGAAGATCGCCACGCTCGAGCCGATGCTGCCGCACGCCAAGCACGCGCTGCTTGCGATCTCCGACAGCGACATGCGGGTCGGCCCGGACTATCTGAACGCGGTCGCGGCCGCGTTCGACGACGAGCGCGTCGGCGCCGCGACGTGCACCTACCGCGGCGAGCCCGCGGACGACGGCCTCGCGTCACGCCTCGGAGCGATGTGGATCGGCGAACAGTTCGCGCCGTCCGCGCTCGTCGCGTTGTCTGTCGAACCGCTGACGTATTGCTTCGGCGCCACGATGGCGGTGCGGCGCGACGTGCTCGACGCCATCGGCGGCCTGCGCGCGCTCGGCGCTCACCTCGCCGACGATCACGCGCTGGGACATCTGGTCAGCGAGCACGGCCTCCGCGTCGCGTTCGCACCGTACGCGGTCACGAACACGGTGAGCGAGCCGGGATTGCGCGCGTTGTTTTCGCACGAGCTGCGCTGGGCTCGCACGATCCGCACCGTGCGCCCGAAGAGCTACGCGGGGGTCATCCTCACGTACCCGCTCCCGCTCGCGCTGCTCTACGCGGCGCTGACACGCGACCGCGGACGCGTTCTTCCGGTCGTCGCGCTCGCCGCGCTCGCCCGGCTGGCGGTCCACCACGAAGCGAACCGCGCGCTCGGCACGCGACGGCCGCCGGGGGCTCTGCTGATCCCGCTGCGCGATGCGCTGGGCGTCGCGGTCTGGGTGATGGGCCTGCGCGGCGGAAACGTCCGGTGGCGCGGCCGGCTGCTTCGAACGAGCTAACTAATACCAGCCAGGTTCGAGGAGAAAGGCAATCGAAACAGGCTGCTTGAATATCCTCCCAAGACGAACAACCAACCGAGCTATTAGGGGTGAGCCATGCCGGTGACTTTTGGTCAACAACGAGCCGCAGTGGAGCTGGCGGCGCTCGCATACTCGGACGAGGTCGATCCCGCGAACCGGATTGCGGACATCAAGGCCGGGCTCGCCAAAATTTCGGCTGCGGCAAACGGTCCGTGGACGCTGGCGTGGGGCCCGGGCGAAGTCGAGGGTATCCTGGCCTATGTCGCGCTCGCCGCCGACAAGAAGACGTATGGCTTGGCGTTCCGCGGCTCGCTCGGAGAGATCGCAGCGCACGAGTTCATCGACAACTGGCTCATCGATGCCGAATCGTTTCGACAGGTCCCGTGGCTCTTTCCACAAGGCGGGGAAGTCAAGGTGTCCGCCGGGATGAATAAGGCACTTGCGTACGTGACGCTGCTGACCGACCAGACGACGCACAAGCACCTGCTCGATTTTTTGCGCGGCGTCACCGCGGCGGACGGATCGTTGAACATGCTTGTGACGGGGCACAGCTTGGGCGGCGCACTCACCCAGCTTGCATCGCAATGGCTGTACAATCAGCTCGTCGACGTCGACAAGAACGAGGAGATCTACATCACGCCGCTGACGTTCGCGGCGCCGAGCACCGGCAACCAACAATTCGCGACGCTGTTCGCGACGACGTTCCCCACGAACTACGCGCTGGTGAACACGCTCGACATCGTGCCGTGGACCTGGTGGAACCTGGACCAGATCCAGCACATGTATCCGCCGCCCGCGCAGACGATCGCCCAATTCGGCGTCGCGATCGCAGGCCTGCTTGCAATCTACAAAGACTCGCTCGCGACCGCATACAAACCGGTCACGACGCCGCCCGCGGAAACGTTCCAGGGCTGGATGCCTCAGCACCCGGACAAATTCGCGCACACGATGGAAGAAAACCACACCATCTCGATCTACCATGGCCACGTCGTCTCCGTCACCGGAATTCCGTGACGACGGCCGAGCTCGTTCTCTAGACCGCTAGCAGGTCGATCACCGGCGGCGCCACCGGCTCCGCGATGCCGTCATAGCTCGCCGCGCGCCCGGTGCACGTTCCACGCACGCCCCACACCGACGCGCTCTCCACGCGCACGTCGGCCCACGGGCGCGACAGATCGGGCGCCGACTCCGTCATCGGGATGTTCACCGTGACGTTGTCGACCGTCTTGGCGCTCAGCCTCGTCTTGTCTTTACGCGAGACGCCATGGATCAGCGCGCGCACGGTCGTGCCGATCTTGCGGTCGTGATAGGCGCGCACCGCCTCGTCCTGCGCTGCCTTGAGCCGCACGAAGCGATCCTGCGCGACGTCCTTCGGCACGGCGTTCGCCGCGTGCCACACGGCCGCCGGCGTGCCGCGCCGCGGCGAGTACACGAACATGTACGCCTGCGCGAAGATCCCCGTCTTGCACACGTCGACCGTCTGCTGGAAATCGGCTTCGGTCTCGCCGGGGAAGCCCACGATCAAGTCGGTCGTGATCGCCCAGCTCGGATTGTGCGACTTGAACGTCACGATGCGCTCGAGAAACTGCTCGAGCGTGTACTTCCGGTTCATCTTGCGCAGCATCGCGTTCGATCCGGACTGCAGCGCGAGGTGAAAACGCGGGTTCATCTTCGGCAGCGTCGCGCACACGCGTGCGAGCTTTTCGTTGAGGTCTTTGGGGTGCGAGCTGACGAACCCGACGCGCTCGACCGATTCGATCGCGCATACTTCTTCGATGAGATCGGCGAAGTCGGCGCCGGTCGCCGGCTCCTTGTAGGCGTTCACCGTCTGCCCGACCAGCGTGATCTCGCGCGCGCCGCCCGCGGTCTTGGTTTCCACGTCGGCGAGGATGTCGCGCATCGGCCGATGGTCGAAGCGCCCGCGCACGTGCGGCACGATGCAGAACGTGCAGTAGTACGAACACCCGCGCTGCACCGTCACGAAGCCGCGCAGCCCGTCGTACGGTCCCGCGATCCCCTCGCCCGCGCCGCCCATCACGGTCTCGATCTCCCGGTCGACGCTGAAGTCGTCGTCGGGATACTCCGCGCGCCACGCCGTGAGCGCGTCGCCCAGCGCGCCGAGCTCGCTCGTGCCGAACACACCGTCGACGTGCGGCACGATCTGCCGCATGCGCCCTTTGTCTTGTTCCGCCAGACACCCGGTGACGATCACCTTCACCGACGGGTCCGCGTCCTTGACGGCCTTCCAGTGCCCGATGCGCCCGTACGCGCGCTTCTCCGCATTGTCGCGCACCGTGCACGTGTTGAGCAGCAGCACCGCCGCATCTTCGGGCCGTTCCGCCAGCGTGAACCCCGCCGAGAGCGCGCGGCGCTGGATGTCCTGCGAGTCGGCCTCGTTCATCTGGCAGCCGTGCGTCTCGATGTAAATTTGCGCCACTAAGACTTCTTTTCGGAGAGCGGGGACATCAGCGAGTTCCCGACGAGAGCGTGGTGAGGAGGTCGAGCGGGAGATACAGGCGCGAGCCGATCATCGTGGGAGCTTCGCCGTAGTCCATCAGCTTGCCGTCGACCCGGTACGAGGTCGACCCGATGTGCCCGACCACTTCGTGACCGCCGTACCGCACCACCACCTTGTCGCCGGCCAGCTTGATCGCGCCGCGCGGCACGTAGTCCTCCGCCGGCGCAACGACGCTCGGCCGCGTCACCTCGGCGTCGGGCTGGAGCACGACGTCCGTCCGCGTGCCCGGCCACACCATCACCGAGCGCGTGATGCGGCCCCGCGGCGTGCGGGCGGTCAGCTCGTGCGTCCCGGCCGCGACCGTGATCGTTCCGTCCTTCGCCGGCACCGCCGCGAGCCCGTCGACGTACGCCGTCCGGACCGTGCCGTGGATCGCGATCCAGCCCGGCAGCGCTTGCAGCCCGCCGGTCCGCGCGCGTTCGAGGCGGGTGGAGCTGAGCGTGGTCTGCCCCGCGACGACGCTCACGTCGAGCTGCAGCGGGTCCCAGCCGGTTTTCGTCAGCCCGACCGTGTGGCGCCCGGCCACCAGCGCGCCCAGCACGAGCGGGCTGCGGCCCACGTAGGTGCCGTCGATCCAGACGTCCGCCCCGGTCGGGAGGGTCGTCACGTAGAGCGATCCGGTCGGGACGGCGGCCAGGAGAAGCACGCAGACCACGACCGCCGCGAGGCGACGGAGCATATCGATGGGAACCTTGGTCGGTCATGTCCGAAGCCCTCGCACCCTCCCTGCGCGTGCGACCTGCGACCGTTGCGGTCGTGGGGCGCCCCAACGTGGGGAAGAGCGCGCTGTTCAACCGCCTCCTCGGGCAGCGCCTCGCGATCGTCGAGGATACCCCCGGCGTCACGCGCGACCGCCTGTACGCGCTCGCCGAATGGCAAGGCCGCACGTTCGCGCTCGTCGACACGGGCGGGATCGACACGGAGGTCGACCCCGACGACAGCATCGCGCGCGGCACGCAGGCGCAAGCGGAGTCCGCCGCGCGCGACGCCGACGTGATCGTGTTCGTCGTCGACGCGCAGGACGGGCTGACGGCCGTCGACACCGACGTCGCGAACATCTTGCGGCGCAACCGCCGGCCGGTGGTGCTCGTCGCGAACAAGATCGAATCGCCGAAGCACGCCGCATCGGTGCACGCGGAGTTCGGTGGGCTCGGCTTCGGCGACGTGTACGGCGTCTCGGCGCTGCACGGCGAAGGCACCGGCGACCTGCTCGACGCGATCGTCGAGCAGCTGCCGCCCGACGATCCCGGCAACGTCGGCGAAGCGGAGCTGTCGCTCGCGCTCATCGGCCGCCCGAACGTCGGCAAGTCGTCGCTGCTCAACGCGCTGCTGAACGAAGAGCGCGCGATCGTGTCCGACGTGCCGGGCACGACGCGCGACGCGATCGACACGCTGTTTACCTGGAGCGGACGTACGTTCCGGCTGATCGACACCGCCGGCGTGCGCAAACAACCCGGGCACCACGGCTCGATCGAGTACTACTCGTCGCTGCGCTCGCTCAAGGCGATCGCGCGATGCGACGTCGCGATCCTGCTCATCGATGCGCTGACGGGTCCCACGAATCAGGATCGACGCCTCGCGGGGATCGCGCTCGAAGAGCGCAAGGCGCTGATCATCGTCGGCAACAAGTACGACCTGGTGCGCGAGTTGGGTGAGTACAGCCAAGGCGAGCTCGCCAACGAGATCCACGCGCAGTTGCCGTTCGCGTCGTTCGCGCCGGTGACGTTCCTCTCGGCGCTCACGAAGCGCCGCTTGCAAAGCCTGATGCCGATCGTGGAAAAGGTTGCGACCAACCTCGACCGCCGCATCGCGACCGCGAAGCTGAATTCGGTCGTGCGGGACGCGGTGCTCGCGCACCCGCCGCCGATCCACTCCGGCAAGCCGCTCAAGATGCTGTACGTGTCGCAGCCGCAGACGCACCCGCCGCTGTTCGTGTTCCACGTCAACGACCCGGAGCTCGTGCCCGCTTCCTACAAGCGATTCATCGAGAACACGCTGCGCGCGGAGTTCGATTTCGAAGGCGTGCCGCTCACGTTCGAGTTTCGCTCGCGGCGCGACGAAGGCGATCACGGAGAACATTCGCGGTGAGCCCGGTGGTCTTGTCCGTCGCCGCGGTGGTCGTGGCGTTCTTCGTCGGCGCCATCCCGTTCGGCGTGCTCGTCTCGCGCGCGTTCTATAAGACCGACATCCGCGACTCGGGGAGCGGCAACATCGGCGCGGCGAACGCGCTGCGCACGCTGGGCAAACGCGGCGCGATCGCCGTGCTGGCTCTCGACGCGCTCAAGGGTTACGTCCCGACGCTTGCGGCGTTCGCACTCGGCGGTCCGGTCGCGGGGACACTCGCGGCGGCGGCGTCGGTGGTCGGCCACTGCTGGTCGCCCTTCCTCGGCGGCAAAGGCGGGAAAGGGGTCGCCACCTATTTCGGCGCGCTGTTCGCGCTGTGGTGGCCGGCCGGGCTTGCGTTCATGCTGGTCTGGATCGCGGTCGTGATCGCGTGCGGCTTCGCGTCGGTCGCATCGATGCTCGCATCGGTCGCGATGGCCTTCGTGCTGTGGTACGGCCTAGGCAGGGAGGGCCTCGTCTGCGGCATCGTCTTGGCGCTGTTCGTGATCTGTCGCCACCGCGAGAATCTCGAGCGGCTGCGGCAGGGGACGGAAAACCGCCTCTCGCTGCTGAAAGCGGGCAGTACAAGATGATTAGCAGCAATGATTTCCGCAACGGCGTTACCATCGTCATCGAAGGCCAGCTTTGGACGGTCATCGAGTTCTTGCACGTCAAACCGGGCAAGGGCTCCGCGTTCGTGCGGACCCGTCTGAAAAACGTGAAGAGCGGCGCGACGGTCGAACGCACGTTCCGCGCCGGAGAGAAGCTGGAGCGCGCCACGGTCGACAACCGCGACATGCAGATGCTCTACAACGACGGCGACGGCTACCACTTCATGGACAGCGAGACGTACGAGAACTTCACGCTGCAAAAGGACGTCATCGGCGATCCCGCCGACTTCCTCAAGGACGGCATGCGCATCGCCGTGCAGTTCCACGACGGCACGGCGATCGGCGCCGATCTCCCGGCGCACGTCGAGCTCAAAGTCGAAGAGACCGACCCCGGCTTCAAGGGCGACACTGCGACGGGCGCGACCAAACCCGCGAAGCTCGAGACCGGCGCGACGGTGAACGTCCCGCTGTTCGTCAACCCCGGCGACGTGATCCGCATCGACACGCGCGACCGCCGCTACATCGGACGCGTCCAGAGCTGATCCGCACGCGAGACGAACGGTGACGCCACTCAGCGCGCTGGAGCTGTTCGCGATCGGCGTCGCGGCGAGCATCTTCGGCTCGATCGTCGGGCTGGGCGGCGGGTTCGTCATCATCCCCATTCTGCGCGTCGCGTTCGGCGTGCCGCCCGCGCAGGTCGCCGGAACATCGTTGCTGATGGTGCTCGCGAACACCGGCGCATCGACGTTCGGCTACCTGCGCCACCGGACCGTCGATCTGCAACTCGCGCTACCGTTCACGGTGGGCGCGGTCCCCGGGAGCATCCTCGGCGTCGTCGCCGTGAAACGGTTCACGCCGAGCGGCTTCGACATTACGTACGGAGCCGTGCTGATCGTCCTTGCGGTGGTGGTCATCCTCCGCCGATCCGTCGCCCCGCGCGCCGTCGGCGAACGCTCCTTCGCACACGATCCCCGCATCGGCGTGATCGCAGGTCTCGGAATCGGCTTCTTCTCGTCGCTATTCGGGATCGGCGGCGGCATCGTGCTGATTCCGCTGCTACTGATCGCGGCGCGCATGCCGCCGCACATCGTCACCGCGACGAGCGCGTTCATCATCACGACGACCGCGCCGGTGGGCGTCCTCGCGCACGCGGTCGGCGGCGACGTCGACTGGCCGTTCTCGGTACCACTGATCTTGGGCGGCCTCGTCGGCGGCAGCGTCGGCCCGCTCATCCAGAAGCGCGTCTCGTCACCGACCCTGATCACGCTGCTCGCCGCGGCGCTGATCGCGGCAGCGCTTGGCTTGGCCCTGCGCCACATCTTCTGAGAAAGCGCGAACGGATCGATTCTACGTCAATTCTTATCACAGCCACCCGGTCGTTCGGTACGCCCGGTGGGGTATCGTGACTGCATGACCAAACGAAGCGACTTCCTCGCCGCTGGGGCCGTCGCCGCATTGACGGCCGGCGCGGTCGGGGCCGCGGGCACGCCGGCAAGCGCTGCCGACAACGCGATTCTCGACGAGGCCGCGTTCCTCGCGCGTGTTCGCAGCGGCGCAAAGCACCGCCAGCTCATCGCCGCACCGCGCGTCGACGACGGAGCGCCGTTGCAGTTCGTCGTCAACACGCTCAACGGGTTCAAGGCGGGCTGGAACGAGCCCGACGGCAACGTGCAGATCGCGCTCGTCCTGTTTGGTTCGGCGGCGACGATCGGCTTGGACGACGAGGCCTGGCGCACGTACAAGCTCGCCGAGATCGTCAAGAGGGTTCAGCAAGAGTTCCTCACCGTGGAAGCAGCGCAGGCGAACCCGTGGTCGCACGCGGCGACCGGCCGCGGCGGAGACCGGTCGGTGCCGGCGCTCATCGCGCGCGGCGTGCGCATCATCGTCTGCAACACCGCGCTCGGCGACATCGCGAACCGCATCGTCGCGGCGGGCTACGGCGACGGCGGCGACGCGTTCGCGATTCAGGCAAAGCTGCGCGCACGCGCGCTCCCCGGAACCGACGTCGTGCCCGCAGGAATCAGCGCGGTAGCCGTCCTCCAGGAAAACGGCTACAGCTTCTTCAGCGCGGCCCTTTAGACGCGGCGCGGCCCAGCTCGACGGGCCGCATCTCGACGACTTCGAACACGACCAGCGGCTTGCGGCATCGCGCGCAGACGACATTCGGCGACGGCTTGCGCTTGCGCAGCAGCTCCATCGTGCATTTTTCGCAGCGAATGATGTAGAGGGAGGGAAGGCTCAGTAAGCGCCGATGATGGCGGATATGGATACACTATGCCAGCCCCCTGGCACTCTTCCTAGCTTCGATTAGGCCATGAGCCACGGCAAGCAAAAGCGATCGCGCAAGAAAGCACGTCGATCCGAGTTATCGTACACGCCGCTTTCTAAGCACAACGTGCTGGGCAAGAGCGTAGTGCCGCCTATGGGGATGCTCAAGCGCGAGATCCCATTGGCCCACGCTGATTGGACGGGAGAACGTCTGCCGGAAATGCTCTGGGCCTCCCTCCTGGTTGCGGTGTTTGGGCGCGACGTTGCATTGAAGCGCTTCCGCGAAGTTGCCGCGGTCGTAGGCTACGCAGTCGAACGCGATCCCTCCAAAAAGGAAGTCCTTAGCGATGTGCGGCTTTCCGGACTAGCTAGCTGGCCTGCTTCCGATTTCGAGGCGTTCGCGAAGGTCGTTCGGCCTGGTCGAGCAATCTTCGCTGCCCTTACAACCTTTCAGTCACTTCCTGCGCGTGATCGATGGTTAAGCATCGTAGACGGGGATGGCGATCCGAACGATTTGGAACCGTTAAAGCATGCCGTGGCCCAAACACTATTTCATCAATCCCAAGAAGCAACTGATTGTCGCTGGGCGCGGCTCCTCCCGGTGCTATGCGCGGGGCAACTGCACTTTCCGTCAGAGGAAATGATTCGCGAGATTGTCGATTATCCTAATTTCGGCGATATGCGCAAGGTGCGTCCAACGATTCGAGCACACGAAGGCGTGCTCGACGCATTGGCTTCAAAAGGAGAAGCGCCGAGCCCGACCACCTGGGCGGCCGACTTTTGGGTCGACGCATTCGAAAAAACTCGCGACGACCACGACAGGCTTCCAAGAAAAACCGGGACAGCACGCGTCGGAATCACCACGGATCAATTGCGCAAATTGCGAGATGCAGTTCTTGCACGCAGCAAAGAGAGCACTTTGGGTTCTGCAGTCGCCCCACGCCACGAAGGTGCATTTGGCATCGCTCTATATGCACTCACGATCATGGATGAGCTACTGTCTCTCGGAAACGCGATAAGAGCTCTTGGCCGAATGGGACTGAGGTCACTAATCGAGCTTCGCATCACCGTCGCGTATCTTCGCGTTAACGACACGCCCGACATGTGGGAAAAGTTTCGCATGTACGGCGCCGGTCAGGCAAAGCTGGCGTACCTTAAACTGCTGGAAACAGACGAGCTCCCGTCGTTCATCACTGTCGAAGCGCTCGAACGACTAGCAAACGAAGACCTCTGGCATGAATTTCTCGAAATTCAGCTCGGCAATTGGGACGGGACAGATTTACGCAAAATGAGCGACCACACTGCGCTAAAAGCTGACGTTTACGACCGATACTACGACTGGACTTCCGCGTTCGTGCACGGCAATTGGGCGGCGATCAGGGACGCCGTTTACGATGTATGCTTGAATCCTCTCCACCGCCTTCATCGCATTCCAGCAGACACAGTGCCGGCGCTACCGGACGTCATTCAGGACGCGTTCACGCTTCTTCGAGGCATTCTCGCGACGCTCGACGAGCTTTATCCGGGAACGCCGGGATTTGACCTTGGAAGATGACGCCTTCGTAACGAACTGGTCGTGCGCAATAAAGCGATGCGAGCCCAATCTAATCATACCCGGCCTTCGCGCTTTTTCCAAACGTGGTCCTTTGTCCGTTCGGAACGCTTTGTCGAGCATTCGGCCCGGGGTTACCGAGCGTCGGTCAAACGCTTGATAACCGGCAACGGGATGGGGGCCGTAGCATCTTTTTGATCATGCAAAACTGATCTGCGTGCCTTCCAAGGTATTACTAACAATCGAAAACGCCGGGACTAACTCTGACCGCGAAGTATTGCTTCGGACGACAATCTTGATCTTGTTTTCCCTGCCCGGCAAAGTTCAGCCGCGCGGCTTCGCGACCTTTTAGCGTAGGACCGCACGATGATATTCTGGTGTCTCCGGCGTTCGGTTATTGGAGCGGCGCTCGCTTGTAATACCATATCGTCGCGGGCCGGCATCAGCCGGTCGGTGCCTTCCTACGATCGGCTACAGCTTCTTCAGCGCGGCCCTCTAGACGCGGCGCGGCCCAGCTCGACGGGCGAGACCGCTAGGGCCACAACGTGTGCTGAAGCCACCGTAATCGGTAAGAGCTGCCGAATTGGATTCCCCACCACCGGGTGCGCCTGCGCTGAGCAGTCTCTATTTTCGTTGTTTCTTCAGGCGATAGCTCAGCCTGCAGCAGGGCACTACTATCATGCTGCATTTGCACGCGAATAGCGCGCCATTGCTCGAAAAAGGCTTGCTCGTTATGATAAAGGACGGCTATGCCGGAAACCGCCCACACCATGGCGGCAGCACATACAACGACGACGACTTTGCCCAGTATTACGGTGACCGAGTTGCCTAGCCTAATGTCAGTAATCGCCAAGATGAGCGTAGTCACCAGCGCGAACTTCGTAAGGCCTTGAATCTTGCCGTAAAGCTGAATTCGGGTGGCCCAAAAATCTTCAGTTGTCACATCTTGCGTCGATTTTAAGGCCGACGTCGCAAGGCTATATGCAGTTCCAAAATTGGGGGCGGCAGGGAACCAACGCAACACCAAGAGCAGCTCCTCCCGTGAAGCGCTTCGCGCAATCAGCACATCGGGACGGAAGAAAAAACTCGGCGGGAGATTGGCACATACCGAAAGGATTGGGCCAGAGAGAACGTACATCGCTGCAACAACGGCGATAAACGAAACGATCGGCACAAGAGTGGTCAAACCGTATGGTCCCAAAGCGTTTCTCATCGCATCGACCGTCGACCCCATGGACCTCAACCCGTTGACCATGGCGTTGATGTATCGTTCGGTTCGGACCGGGTCGAGGTAGTGCGCGAGGAGATAAATGAGCCCGCATTGCATGATCGGCGGCACCAAGAATGCCCATGCGTCTCCTACGCTCTTGGTAATGTCAGCGAATTTCATTGGTCACGTTGAGCATGCTGTTCAGCGCGGCCCTCTAGACGCGGCGCGGCCCAGCTCGACGGGCCGCATCTCGACGACCTCGAACACCACGAGCGGCTTGCGGCAGCGCGCGCAGACTACGTTCGGTGACGGCTTGCGCTTGCGCAGCAGCTCCATCGTGCATTTCCCGCAGCGGATGATGTAGCGCTTCGCGGACTCATTCAGCGGCGCTGCTTTGCCGAGGTCGTGATAGATCGAGCGCAGGCCGAGCTCGCGCATCTTCTTCTTGAACGTCGCGGTGTGGCCGGGATTCTTGCCGAGCGCGTGCAGCCAGGCGTGGATCATCTCGTGCAGCAGCGTCTCGCGCAACTCGCCCTCCTTGCCGACCAGATGCTTCGGCGACAGCTCGATCAGCGGCGGCTTGTACGTCACGCGGCCGGCGCTGTTGGAGAACCGCGCGTTGTACGCGATCCGGTAGGTGGGGATCTCGCCGCGAAAATGCGCCCAGTTGTACTGCGCGAACAGCAGCTGGAGCTCGGCGACGTCGGGAAGACCGGGGAGCACGCGACTTCTTTCGCCAAGTCACCCGCGTGGGCTTGCCGGCACGTATAGCAATTCCGATCCTCGTCGGCTTCGCCGTCGTCTTCCTCGGAATTCTCGGGTGGTTTCTGCGGATCGGCTTCGGCACGACCGGCTCGGCGTTCGGACCGAGCGGCGTGCCCGCCCAGCAAGGCGACGCGCGCATCGCGGCGACGCCCGCACCGCTCGCGACCGATCCGCCCGGAACGTTCACCGTCCCGCAGACCGGGACCGGGCCGGCGCACGATGCGAACGCGCTGCCGGGCGCGTCGACGGGCGGCGGGAACGCCGCCGGGCCGCCGGCGCCGGTGATGCAGCAGCTCACCGAGTTGCGCGCGCGCATCGCTCGCGACCCGAAGGATCGCGCGGCGCTGGTGCAGCTCGGCGACATGGAGTTCGCCGCGAGCAAGTTCGACAAGGCGGCGGATTACTATCACCGCGCGCTGGTGCTCGCGCCGGCCGACCCCGACGTCAAAGCACGCTACGCGGCCGCGCAGAAGCAACTCGCTCGATGAGGCTCTACATCTCCGCCGACATGGAGGGAACCGCCGCGGTCTGCTCGTGGACGCAAGTCGATCCGGCGAACACGACGGAATACCCGTACTACCGCCGGCTGATGTCGCAGGAAGTTCGCGCCGCGATCGACGGTGCACGCGAGGCCGGCGTGCGCGACGTGCTCGTCAACGACTCACACTCCACGATGCGCAACGTGCTGTGGGACGAGCTCCCTGACGACGTCCGGATGATCTACGGCAACCGCAAGCCCTTCTCGATGTCGGAAGGGATCGACGGCAGCTTCGACGCCGCGTTCTTCACGGGCTATCACGGCGCCGTCGGCACGCAGGACGCGACCCTCGATCACACCTACACCAGCGAGACGCTGCCCGAGACGCGGGTGAACGGGCTCCCGTGCAGCGAGGCGATGCTGAACGCCGCGGTGCTGGGACTTACCGGCGTGCCCGTCGTGCTGATCACGGGCGACCGCGCGTGCATCGAGCAGACGAAGGCCGTGATGCCGTGGCTCACGGGCGTGGTGGTGAAAGACTCGATCGGCCGCTTCGCGACGAACTCGCTGTCGCCGACGCGGGCGAGAGAGCTGATTCACGCCGGCGCGAAGGAGGCCATCGCTCACGTCAAAGAGGCGAAGCCGTTCGTATTCGAGCCGCCGATCAAGCTCGAGCTCGATTTCTGCTGGACGCACAATGCGGACTTCGTGGACATGATGCCCGGTTTCGAGCGCATCGGGCCGCGCAGCGTCCGTTTCGTGCACGACGACTACCGCGTGATCTTCAAGGCCTACGTCGCGGCGTTCCGGCTCGGTGCCGCCGCGAACGCGCCCGTCTGAACCGCCCGATGCCGACCGTCGCGTACCAGGGCCACGCCGGCGCGTTCAGCGACGTCGCCGCGCGCGCGCTCGTGCCGGGCGCGGAGACGCGCGGCTACGGTTCGTTCGACGCGGCTGCTGCGGCGCTCGACGCGGGCGAAGCCGACTACGCCGTGCTGCCGGTCGAGAACGCGATCGCGGGACCTGTCCCCCGCAACTACGAGCTGCTCTGGGAACACCCGGCGCTGCGTATTCGCGGCGAGACGACGCTCCCGATCGAGCTGTGCCTGATCGGCACAGCGGGCGCGAGCGAGGCGACGATCCGCGAGATTCGCTCGCATCCCGTGGCACTAGAGCAAGTCCGCCGCTACGCCGAAGCGCACGATTGGCAGCAGACCACGACGACGGACACCGCCGGCGCGGTTCGCGAGATCGTCACGCAGGGCTATCCGACGGTCGCCGCGATCGGGCCCGCACTCGCCGCGGATATCCATGGCGGAACGATCCTCGCGCGCGGCATTCAGGACGAAGCGGAGAACTACACGCGGTTCTTCCTGATCGCGCGCACGGATGAAGCGGGGGCCGGGAACCGCGCGTGCGTCGGCATCGCGGTGAACGACCGCCCCGGCTCGTTGCGCGACGCGCTGAGCGCATTCGCGGATCGCGACATCGACTTGCGGTTCTTGATCGCACGCCCGGACCGCCGCGTCCCGTTCCGCTACCGCTTCTTCGTCGAGCTCGCAAACGTCGATGACGCGCGCCTAGCCGCCGCGCTCGCGGTAATCGGCGGAGAACAGCGCATCCTGGGACGTTACTAAACGGCCGTAGGCCACTTTCAAAAGCACTCAGGGGTTGATTCGACGCCGCGCACTGTGCTACGATCTGGCCACGGCTCAAGTACCATCTAGACCATCGCGAGCACCGCATTGCAAGATGTGGTGCTCGTCGCTTTTTCACTCGGCGGAACACGGTGTGGTACGGTGTCAGGACGGCTCAGGCATCGCCCACACCATCGCGGGTACCGCGTTCGAAAGGACGCGGTACCCGTCGCTTTTTATGTCGCGTCGAAGGCTGCGGCCAGGCCGCTTAGATCCTGCACCGCGTCGAGCGACGGTGCGCGCAGCGTGCACGATGCCGCGTGGTCCGGCAGCGTCTCACGCACGAATGTGGTGCGCACGCGTTCGATCCACGGCTCGCCGAGATACGTCGCGAGGCTGCCCAGGACGATCACGTCGAGCACGAGCAGGTCGGCAAGCAGCGCGCACGCTGCACCAACCGCCGCGGCGTTATCGTCGAGAGCCGCCTGCGCGATCGCGTCGCCGCGCGCCGCGCGTTCGGCGACCTCGGCGCCCGTCGTCGCGGAGAACGACGGGTCGCGCATCCGCGCGAGCTTCGGTAGCACACTCGCCGCACCGTAGGATTCGAAACAGCCGGGTTTGCCGAAAACGTCCGGCCCGTCTTCGCGGTACCGCACGTGTCCGAGCTCCGGCGAGAATCCACGCGAACCGTAGCGCGCGCGGCCGTCGATCACGATCCCGGCGCCGAAGCCCGTGCCGCATGTGAGATATGCGAGCCCGCTCACCCCGCGGTCCGCGCCCCAGCGTACTTCCGCAAGTGCGCACGCCGCGGCGTCGTGGTGGACTGCGACGGGCTTTTCAAAATCCGAGCGCAGCCTTTCGGCGAGTCGCAACCCGTGCATTCCCGGCAGGTGCGGTGCGGAGACCACGACGCCGGCTCGCGCGTCCATCGGCCCGCCGATCGCGACGCCGATCGCCCGCGCGTCGCCCGCCAGAGCGCGCAGCGCGTCGATGACCGCCGCGTACAGCACTTCACCGTCGCGCGCCTGCGTCGGCCAAGCGCGCCGTTCGAGAATTGTCCCGTCAGCCGTGCCGAGCACGACGCTCGTCGTCGTGCCGCCGACGTTGACGCCGGCGAGCAGCCCGCTCGTCATACCACGATCACCTCCGAGTCGAGCTCGCTCGCGTGCAGCCGCGCCAGCGCTGCAGCGCGGCTACGCTCGTCCGTGCCGAGCCGCGCGTCGACGATCAGCGCACGCCGCGGCCGAACCGCCGGCCCGTCATCGCGTGCGAGACGCCGCATCGCGTCGGCGATTTGCGCGCGCAGCACGTCGCGGTCGAGCAACCGGCCTTCGGCCGTCGGCCAAACCAGCAGCCCGACGATGTCGCGGCCCTCGCCACTCACGACGACATCAACGACGTCGCTGCATTCGGCGAGGAATGCTGCGCGCAACTCGCCGCCGAGCACCCACACGCCGGACGCGAGCTTGAACCGTTCGTCGATGCGCGCGACGAACGCGAGCCCGCGTTCCGGGGCACCCGCGTCGACGGGTCGCACGACGTCGCCCATCCGGTAGAATCCCTCGTCGTCGAACGCAGCGGCGGTGAGATCAGGACGCCAGAAGTACCCGTGCATCACCTGTGCGCCGCGCACGCGCGCTTCGTACGCGTCCCCGCTCGGGGCCAGCTTGAGCTCGACGCCGGCGAGCGGAACGCCGAGCGCATCGTACGCAGGCTCGACGCCCGTCGTCAGCGCGACGGCGGGCGACGTTTCGGTGGAGCCCCAAACGGCAGCGAGCGGAACGCCGATCGCGCGCAGCGCATCGCGCGTCGCGGGCGCGAGCGTCGCGCCGGCCCAGCATGCGCGGTCGAGCCTCGACAGCCAGCGCCGGCGCAATGCGTCGTCGGCGCGCAGCCGCTGCGCCCACGCCGTCCACCCGAGCGGCACGTCGAACGCGAGCGTCGGCGGGATCTCGGCGCGCAACTGCACGGTGCGCTCGAAACGGTCCGGCGTCGGATTCCCGTCGTCGACGTACAGCGTGCCCGCGTGGCGCAGTGCGATCCCCAGCACGAGGTTGCCGCCGAGACCGTGACTCCACGGCAGCCAGTCGACGAGGATGGGCGGGTGCTCGTCGAGGAACGGCCAAGCCTGCGCGACCCCTTGCAGCATCGCGCCGATCATCCCGTGCGTGACCACGACGCCCCTCGTCTCACCGGTCGAGCCGGAAACGAACAGGATCTTCGCGACCCGATCGCCGTCGAGCCGTCCGGCGACGCCGCGCTCGAGCGGTGCGTGCGTGAGCATGCGCGCGTACTCGAACGCGCGCGTCCCCGGCGGCGGTTCGGTCACGGTGACGTACGCCGCGTCGGGCACGACCGCGCGCACCGCCGGCGCGTACGCCGCGCCGTCGCGCGCGAACACGACGCCGGGCCGCACGGCGCCGGCGATTTCGCGCAGGCGCGCGAACCCGTCGCGCGCCGCCAGGCCGGTCTTCGCGGACACCGGCACGACGGGAATTCCCGCGCGCAGCGCGCCGAACATGATCATCGCATGATCGATCCCGTTGCCCGACAGGATCATCACCGGCCGCTGCTCCGACGCGCCGAGCGCATGCAGTGCGCCGGCTATGTGATGCGAGCGCGCCGCAACGGTCTTGAAGGAGACCTCACGCCAGCAGTCATGCGCGTCGCGCTCGACGAGAAACGCACGCTTGGGCGTCCGCCCGGCAGCGGCGTCGAGCAGCGCCAGGAGCGTCGACGGGTACTGCCGCAACGGCTCGCCGCGCAGCCGGAGCGTGCCGTCCGCTTCGCGTTCGATTTCGATCAGCTCGACGCGCCCTCCAGCACCGTCCCCTTGATGCGGTAGCACACGCCGCGGAACAGCGCGACCAGCTCGCCGTCGCCGCGCGTGACCGTGATGTCGCACACGCCGGTGCGCCCCTTCGACGACCGTTCCTGCGCCTCGGCGACGAGCCGGTCGCCGAGGCGCGCCGCGTTCACGTACGAGATCGACGCCTGCAGCGCGACGTTGGGCTCGTTGCGCGAGTTGCACGCGAACGCGAACGCCGAGTCGGCCAGCGTGAACGTCACACCGCCGTGCGCGATCGCGTGCCCGTTCACCATCGCTTGCGTGATGGCCAGCGACACGCGCGCGAAGCCCGGCCGCGCGTCGTCGAGCACGATTCCGAGCGCCTGCGACGCGTGGTCGCGTGAAAGCATCGCCTCGGCGCACGCGCGCGCGAGCGCGTCGCCGGTCAGCGCGGCGACGCTCACGCGAGCGGCGTGCGGGTTTCGATGATGCGGAACCGGTTCGCCACGAACGCCGCGTCAGTCAGCGACGCGTTGCCCGCCGGGTTGCCGCCGGTGACGTGGTAGTCGCTGAACGCCGCCGATTGATTCACCAGCAGCGTGCCGGTCAGGTTCACCGCGAGGTTCACCTTCCCGTCTTGCGACCACCGCTGCGCTTTCGCGAGCACCGCATCGTCGGTGGTGTAGACGATCGCCGTGATCGCGCCGCGGCGCTGGGCCTCGCTCGTCGCCAGCCGCAGCGACTCGTCGGTGTCGGCCGTGCGCACGACGAACGCGATCGGCCCGAACGCCTCGCGGTCGTAGCGTTCGCGGTCCGCGGCGTCGACGACCGCGAGCAGCGGCGTGCGCACGCGCGCATCCGGAAACTCGGGGTTGGCAAACGGCTCGCTCTTGCGCACGACGCCGGGCTTCGCGTTCTCCTCGTCGATGCGCCGCAGCGTCGCGTCGGTCGCGATCGCACCGAGCGTCGCGGCGCCGCGGGCGGGATCGGCGAGCAATCCGTCGATCCCTTTGACGATCGCCGCGACGACGTCGTCGAACGGCACCTTTTCGCCGCCGGCCGTGATGCCGTCGCGCGGAACGAACAGGTTCTGCGGCGTCGTGCACATCTGCCCCGAGTACAGCGAAAGCGACATCGCCAGGTTGCGCGTCATGCCCTTGAGATCGTCGACGGAGTCGATGACGACGCTGTTCACGCCGGCCTTCTCCGTGTAGACGAGCGCGCGCGAGTTCTGCTCGAGCCAGTCGCCGAACTCCGTCGAGCCGGTGTAGTCGAGCAGCGCCACCTCCGGGCGCTGCGCGAGCACCTTCGCGAGCGGACGCTCCGGCGTGTCGACCGCGAGCGTCACGACGTGCGGATCGAAACCCGCCTCGCGCAGCACGCCCTGCACGATCTCGACCGTGATCGCGAGCGGCAGCACCGCCTGCGGATGCGGCTTCACGATGACGGCATTGCCGGTGACGAGGCTCGCGAACAGACCCGGATACGCATTCCACGTAGGAAACGTCGAGCAGCCGATCGTCACGTCGACGCCGCGCGGGACGATGCGGTACGTCTTCTCGACGCGGATCGGCTCGGGCTTGGCCGGCTTCTCCCACACGACGCGCTCCGGGATGCGCGACATTTCTTCGTACGCGTACGCGATCGCTTCGAGCGCACGGTCCTGCGCGTGCGGTCCGCCCGCCTGAAACGCCATCATGAAGCCTTGTCCGGTGGTATGCGACACGGCGTGCGCCATCTCGAACGACCGCTTGTTGAGCCGCGCGAGCGCTTCGAGCGCGACCCCGGCGCGCACGTCGATCGACGCCGCGCCCCAGGTCTCGCCTGCGCGAACCGCGTCGGCCAGCAGCGCGTCCACGTCTGCGACCGGATACTGCACGTCGAGCGCGATTCCGTACGGCGAGCGCTCGGTGCGGACACGTTCGCCGGTCCCCGCCTGATCGAGCTCGAACGCCCGCCCGAGTCGCGCATCGAAGGCCGTTTTGCCCTCCGCTGCCGCGGTTTCGCCGTAGATCTTCCCGCTCGCGCTCTCGGGATAGGCGCTAAAATATGCGCGCGTGCGGATCGCCTCGCGCGCTTTCTCGAGCGTCTCGCGATGGCGTGCGAAGAGGTCGGCGCCGGAGGCCAGGGTCGTCGTCATGTCGACCGCTTCGGCGGTCCCCGCGACCGCCCCGCCCGTAAGTGCGCCGTAAGTCGCCGGCGCTATAGTGCGATCGCGTGATGCTTTTCCCGGAGCCCTCGCCCGCCGCCAAGGCATACCGCTTTGTGGCGCGCGTGAGCGGGCACGGGTTGCCGGCAGTCGACAAGGCGCTGCGCCTGCGCTGCACCCTCAGCGCGGCCGATCACAGCGTGGTCGGCGTCAGCGCGGTCGTCTTGAACCTCGGCACGGCGCAAGACTGCGATCACGTCGTCGAGCTCGTTCACGAACCGGCCGGCGGCGACGCGGCGCCGCCGCGTTATTTCGAGCTGATCGCGTCGCTCGCGCCCACCGCCGAGCCGGCCACCCGGCTGCGCGGCGCCTTCGCGATCGGCGCGTCGAGCGACGGGACCGAGTATCGCATCGCCGGCATGATGGATCCCCGTCAGCGCCGCATCGTGCTGCCGGATATCGCGCTACTCGGGACCTGACGGCCCAGCGCCGCCTTGAGCGACGCGCCCGCCGCGTCGGAGAACGGGCCCGATCCGCGCCACGTGATGCGACCGTCGGGTTCGACGAGCAGCAACGTGAGGTGCGCGCGGTCGCTGATGCCGAGCGAGCGCGCGAACGCTTCGACGTCGACGAAAAGCGGGATCGTCGACGCGCGCAGCTCCGGTGCCTGAACCGCCGCCTTCATCGCGGTCACGATTCCGCGACGCATCCATTTCGGCGTGCCCAGACCGATCAAGAGGCGCGCCCGCACGTCGGGCCGCGAGCGAACCAACTCGTCGATGTACGGCACCCACGATTCGAGCTCGGGCTTGTGCTCGAGCACGAATCCGATCATTGCAACCGTGCGCCCGACGGCCAAATCGCGCGGTGTAGCGAAATGCGTTCCGTCGAGCGCCTCACCCGCAATGGCTGGAAAGCGTGAGGCGTCCATGCGCGAACCGTACCCGTGTGGTACGAATGATCCTCACCCGGAGCGCGCAGGCCGCGGTGAGCACGTGACGATCGACGAGGTCATCGGCCCGGTCATGCTTCCGGTCGCATGCGGAATCGCCGTCGTCGCCATCCTCTTGCTCGCGTGGCACGTCGCCCGGCGCTACCCGTCCGCGCCGAAGAACGTCCCGCTGAAGCTGCGCATCGACGGACGGCCCGGGCGCATGGCGTCGAAGCGCTGGCTCTGGCTGCCGCCGGCCGTCATGGCCGCGGTCGCGGCCATGCTGGGCATCATCCTGCTCCGCGCACCGCCGCCGGCGGAACAGCGCACGACGGTCGCGCTCGTCTTTCTGCTCATCGCCGAGGTCGCGTGGTTCGGCGCGTGGCAGACGGACCGGCAGATCGAGCTCGCGCGCAAGATGACCTATCGCGTCGCGCCGGTTCGCACGCTCCGCGCGCTCTTTCCGATCATCGTGACGGCCATCGTCGCCGTGGTCGTCGCGATTCGCCCCTGACGCGGTCGTCGCGCGTCCGGCGCGACGATCGTTAGAAAACCGGGATGATGTCCTCGGGCCCGATGTGGCCGACGTCGACGCCGTCGAGGTCGAGCTCCGGGATCGCGGGGAACTCGATGCCCCACTCGCCGACGATCGCGCGCACGCGCGCCAGCGCCGTGCGCCAATTTTCGGCCTGCTCGTCGAACGTCAGCACGCCGAGACCGGCGTCGCGCGCGTGCTGCACGAGCACGCGGTGGTTCGGGAGAAAATAATCCGGGATGTCCCAGAACTGATTGGGCGGCTCCCACAAGATCATGCTCAGGAACACGAAGCCCGCGCGGAGCTGCTTCGTGATCATCGTCTTGTACTCGTCGTTCAAGCCCGGCCAGTCGCGCTCGAGCACCGTCAGGCAGATCGCGAGGTGGCGCGCTTCGTCCTGACCGACTTTCTTGAAGATCTCCTTGAACAGCGGGTGCGTCGCTTTTTTCGACATGCCGAAGAACAGCGTCGACGACGCGACCTCGCCCATCATGAACGACGTGAACAGCACGCTCAGCGGATACTTCGCGAGCGACGCGCTGTAGCCCGACCAGTACCGGCCGCCGTTGTGATAGAGCCAGCCGATGTTGTTCTGCGCGGCTTTCGCGAGATCGCTCGTCGCTTCGAAGTCCATCGGGCCGCCCGGCACGAGCGCCTGGATCGCGCGTTGGCACACTTCCTCGTGGTTCATCTCGTCGTGCGTGATCGAGAAGAAACACTTGCGGATCGGATCTTCCTGATGCGTCTCGAA
>Ga0208078_1000046_pt1 | contig 39394 bp, 41 predicted proteins | sample NGESurdeep072012_3_FD_184468 | JGI IMG/M metagenome (GOLD analysis project Ga0208078, IMG submission 184468) | Arctic peat soil microbial communities from Barrow, Alaska - NGEE Surface sample 53-2 deep-072012 (SPAdes) | ecosystem: Environmental > Terrestrial > Soil > Wetlands > Peat ...
TGGGTTGACCAAGTTCTCACCGAGGTGCTGCGCGAGGACTGGCTGAAGGCGAACTCCTAGGTCCGGCCAGAAGCCGGACGCGTCCCTCCCCGCTCGCCGGGGAGGGCGGCTCCGCCCGCAAGCGGGCGCAGCCGGGTGGGGCGCGGGGATTTGCACCAACGTTTGTATAATTACTTTTCTGCCCTAGACCGTAGGTGCCTGGCTATGCGCCGGCTTAATTTCCTACCGAGGCGAAAGAAGTGAAGGACGCTGGATCCTTCCTGCCTTTTGATTGTGGGCAGGGAGGATTTTTCATTTTGCCGAAAGCCAGGAGAGAGCAGAAGGTCGAGCAGGTCGAGCTTCTGACCGAAAAATTGAAGGGCGCCAAGGTGGCGGTCCTCACGGATTACCGCGGGCTCAAGGTCAACCAGATCCAGGACCTTCGCAGCAAGCTTCGGACCGGAGAGGTCGAGTATCGCGTCGTCAAGAACACGCTCGCTCGGCGCGCCGCGGAGGCGGCCGGCTTTCCGCAGCTGCAGGACGAGATCAAGGGGCCGGTGGCGATTGCCTTCGGTTACGACGAACTCGGCGCCCCTTCCAGGCTGATCAACGAGTGGGTCCGCGCCACGCGCTTGAAGCTCGATGTCGTCGGCGGGCTCGTCGAAGGCCGAGTGTTCTCGTCGAGCCAGATCAAGCAGCTGGCCGACCTTCCCTCTCGTGAAACATTAATCGCCCAGCTGATGGGCACTCTTCAGTCACCCGTCGCGCAGCTCCTCGGAATCATGCAGACACCGCTTCAGCAGCTCATGGGCACGCTGAATGCGTACAAAACCAAATTGGAGGCAGCGTAAACATGGCAACCAAGCTCACCCCGAAGGATTTCGTGGAGGCCCTGAAAGACTGGAGCATCCTCGACGTCGTCGAAGCCGTCAAGGCGATCGAAGACGAGTTCGGCATCAAGGCAGCGACGGCGTCGGTGGCAGTCGCGGCGGCGCCGTCAGCCGCAGCTGAGCCGGTAGAAGAGCAGACCGAGTTCACCGTGACGCTGACCGCGGTCGGCGACAGCAAGATCAACGTGATCAAGGCGGTCCGCGAGCTCACGCAGCTCGGCCTCAAGGAGGCCAAGGACCTGGTCGACGCGGCGCCGAAGAATGTGCTCGAGAACGTCAGCAAGGCCGACGCAGACAAGGCAGTGGCCAGGCTCAAGGAAGCGGGCGCGACAGCCGACCTCAAGTAATTCAGCCGACCTCAAGTAAGAAAGGTCCATGTAAGGAGCCGGGTCAACGGGCCCGGCTCCTTCTTGTTAAGCCTCTTCTAAGGCAATCCTCATTTGGCGCCCAGGGTCGAGCCCTAAGTTCTGGTTTGTCGGAGTCCAGATACTCAAGGAGATCCAAGATGGTCAATTACAGAGCCAGGGTGTGCACTACCCGCAGCCATCATCGAAGGTGGTCGCCGGCAGCGCGACACGGGACAGCTAGGTGGCCCCGGCCCTGACCTTATCCAGAACGAGGTCCATTCCGCGTTCCAGCTCGGCCTCGGTCACGCACCAGTGCGGCGAGAGGCGCACGCGACCTGGGCGCGAGTCGACGACGACGCCTTCCGCGTGGAGCTTCGCCTCGACTGCTTCCGGCTGGTCGCACTCGAGGGTGACGATCCCGCAGCGGCGTGACCGCTCCCGCGGGGTGAAGGTCTTGACCCCGGCCTCATCGCAGCGCTCCAGGATCCGGTCGGTCATGTCGCGCAGACGCTCCTGGATGTTCTCGACCCCGACCTCGAGGATCAGCTCCAACGCCGCCAACCCCGCGTAGTGCGAGGGCATCGCCCACGTGCCTGTTTCCAGGCGCCTCGCGTCGTCGGCGAACGTCAGCTCCTGCAGCGTGAACGAGAAAGGGTCGCGCGTCGCGAACCAGCCAGTTCCCTGCGGGCGAATCCGAGGGATCAGGTCCGGGCGGACATACATGAAGGCATTGCCTGGTCCGCCGCTCAGCCATTTGAGGCAGCCACCGACGAATGCGTCACACCCCATCGCTTCGACGTCGAGGGGGACACAACCGCACGTCTGGTAGCCGTCGATCAGGCAGAAAGCTCCGGCGGCATGGGCGGCGTCGGCGATGGCGCGCACGTCCTGGAGGTAGCCGGTCGTATAGAAGAGGTGGGTGGTCGCGACCAGAGCCGTGCGCTTGTCGATCCGCTCCGCGAACGCCTCGGGCGGGATCGTCATACCGTCCCGGCTGGGCACGAACTCGACCTCGTATTCCGGCCGGCTGAGCCACTGGTGGCCGATGGTCGGAAAGTCCAGCTCGCCGATCAGTATCTTGTCCCGGCCGGCGGGGAGAGGCAGGCCCGTCGCGAGCGTGGTCAGCGCGACAGACACCGATGGGGCGATGGCAGTGCTGCCGGCCGGCGCGCTGAGCAGCTCGCCGATCCGCTCCCGGAACCTCTCCAGCAGCGGAATCCAGTCGGTGAACCAGACCGGGGTGCCTTTTTCGTCCCAATCCTGGGCGTAGCGGGCCAGGGCGGCCCGGCCGCGGCGGGGGAGGGGACCGAGGGAGCAGGCATTGAGGTAGATGTACCGATCCAGGAGGGGAAACTCGCTCCGCAGCGCTTTCCAGTCGGGCATTGGAGAAGGCTAACTCCGCGCACGGTTGGCGCAGGCCTGGGCGTCCCCTCCCGGCCGGGCACGCTTCACGTGCCGGGCCACCCTCCCCGGCGAGCGGGGAGGCCAACGTTTGCTGCCACGAGACCTTGCAAAGGGGGGGTGGCAACCTTCGCCGGGCGGTGCTATAGTGCCCGAAAGCTCGGTCAGGCGACTCCTTCGCCTGGCCTCGATGACGCGTCCCCACTGGGGGGCCGATTCGTCGTATACTCACGGTTCGTGCACGCCCGGCCGCTCATCATGCCTATTTCCTGAGCGCGCCCTTTTCCGTTTAAGGAGAACCGAATGATCTCAGAGATGAGAGCACCCGCGCGCCTTAGCTATGGCCGTATTCCGAACCTGGTCGAGCTGAAGGACCTCATTGCGACGCAGGTCGAGTCGTTCCACTGGTTCAAGTCAGAGGGCCTTCGTGAGCTCTTCGACGAGATCAACCCGATCACCGACTACACGGGCAAGAACTTCGAGCTGAAGTTCCTGGACTACGAGTTCGGCCAGCCGAAGTTCTCCGTCGAAGAGTGCCGCAACCGCGACATGACCTATGCCGCGCCGCTGCGTATCAAGACGCGTCTGACCATTAAGGAGACCGGCGAGATCAAGGAGTCCGAGGTCTACATGGGCGACTTCGCCATGATGACCGACGAAGGCACCTTCATCGTCAACGGCACCGAGCGCGTTGTCGTGTCGCAGCTGGTCCGCTCGCCAGGCGTCTACTTCACCGCTGCTGAGGATCCCAACACTGGCCGCAAGCTTTTCGGCGCCAAGCTCATCCCGAACCGGGGCGCATGGCTCGAGATCGAGACCTCGGCGAAGGACCTCCTCACGGTCAAGATCGACCGCAAGCGCAAGGTCCCGGTGACGGTCTTGCTGAAGGCTCTCGAGCTGCCGCAGCTCAAGGGCACCGAGAACGACCGCGACGCTCAGAAGCGCGCGCTGATGGAGATGTTCGGGGATGTCGACAACAACCCCGAGCACCGCTATATGGAGTCAACGCTCGACAAGGACACGACCATGAAGACCGAGGACGCGCTCCTCGAGCTTTACCGCCGCGTTCGCCCGGGCGATCCCCCGTCGGTGGACAACGCCCGCAACCTTCTGCAAAGCCTGTTCTTCAACCCGCGCCGGTTCGACCTCGGCCGCGTCGGCCGCTACAAGGTCGACAAGAGGCTGGGCCGTGACGAGGCCGACATCCTCGCGCGCGTCCGCCAGCGTGAGCTGCGGATCCTCGAGAAGGGCGACTTCATCGCGTTCCTTCGCAAGCTGATTGAGCTGAACAACGCGCCACGCGAGAAGCAAATCCCTGACGACATCGACCACCTGGGCAACCGCCGGGTGCGCGCGGTCGGCGAGCTGCTGCAGAACCAGTTCCGTATGGGACTGATCCGCATGGAGCGAATCATCAAAGAGCGCATGACGATCAGTGACCCGCACACGGTCACCTCGGCATCGCTGATCAACGCCCGACCCGTGGTCGCCGCGATCAAGGAATTCTTCGGCTCGAGCCAGCTGTCCCAGTTCATGGACCAGCACAACCCGCTGTCGGAGCTGACCCATAAGCGGCGGCTTTCGGCCCTTGGGCCAGGCGGCCTCTCCCGTGAGCGGGCAGGGTTCGACGTCCGAGACGTGCACCACAGCCACTACGGCCGCATCTGCCCGATCGAGACCCCCGAGGGTCCGAACATCGGCCTCATCGGCAACCTGGCGACCTACGCCAAGGTCAACGAGTTCGGCTTCGTCGAGACGCCGTTCCGGAGGGTCTACAACCGAATGTCGGTCAATGACGACACAACCCCGAAGCTGGACGGCCGCACCCTGCGCCGCCCCGCTCTAGACACCAAGGGCAAGGAGATACTGCCGGCCGGGCAGCTTCTCGACGGTAAGGCTGTCCAGCAGCTCGTCAAGGCCCACGTCGCCGGCGTGGACATCGTTCCCTGGGTCTCCACCGAGGTCGAGTACCTCTCGGCAGACGAAGAGGACATGTTCGGCATCGCGCAGGCCAACGCCGCCCTGACTCCCGAGAACCATTTCGTCGAGGCTCGCGTGCCTTCTCGGGCCCGTGGTGACTTCAAGATCGAGGACGTCGGCAACATCCAGTACATGGACATCTCGCCGAAGCAGATCGTCTCAGTGGCCACTGCGATGATCCCGTTCCTCGAGCACGACGACGCCGGTCGAGCCCTGATGGGCGCCAACATGCAGCGCCAGGCGGTGCCTTTGTTGGTCACTGACGCGCCGCTCGTCGGCACCGGAGTCGAGTACTACGCCGCCAAGGACTCAGGCGAGATGATCGTCGCCGACGTCGCGGGCGTGGTCGCCGACATCGCACACCCCAAGGACATCAAGGCGGTTCATGCCACCCCGGTCTTCGAGATCGTGGTCAAGCCGGATGGCGGCGGGCCGGAACGGCACTACCCCCTTCAGAAGTTCGCGCGCTCCAACCAGGGCACCTGCCTGAACCACAAGGTGAGGGTGAAGCCCGGCCAGCACGTGGACAAGGGCGACATCCTGGCCGACGGACCGGCCATCGAGAACGGCGAGATGGCGCTCGGTAGGAACGTCCTCGTGGCGTTCATGCCCTGGGAGGGTTACAACTTCGAGGACGCGATCCTGCTTTCGGAGCGCGTCGTCAAGGAAGACATGTACACCTCGATCCACATCGAGGAGCACGAGTCCGAGGCGCGGGAGACCAAGCTCGGACCGGAAGAGATCACTCGCGACATCCCCAACGTGGCCGACGATGCCCTGCGCAACCTCGACGAGCGCGGGATCGTTTACATCGGCGCGGAAGTCCAGCAGGGCGACATCCTGGTGGGCAAGATCACACCCAAGGGCGAGACCGAGCTCTCGGCTGAGGAGCGTCTTCTGCGCGCGATCTTCGGTGAGAAGGCGCGCGAAGTTCGCGACTCGAGCCTGAGGGTGCCGCACGGCGAGCGCGGCATCGTGGTCGACGTCAAGGTCTTCTCCCGCGAGAACAAGGACGAGCTTGGGCCGGGCATCAACGAGATGGTCCGCGTCTACCTCGCCCAGAAACGAAAGATATCGGCCGGCGACAAGATGGCCGGCCGCCACGGCAACAAGGGGGTGGTCGCCAGGATCATGCCCAGCGAGGACATGCCGTACCTTCCCGATGGGACGCCAGTCGACATCGTCCTGAACCCGCTCGGCGTGCCGAGCCGTATGAACCTGGGGCAGGTCCTCGAGACCCACCTGGGTTGGGTTGCCCACACGCTGGGCATCAAGGTCGCGACCCCGGTATTCGACGGGGCGCCGATGGCGACGATCGTCTCCGAGCTCAAGCGGGCGGGCCTGCCGGAAGACGGCAAGGTCCGGCTGCGCGACGGCCGCACCGGCGAGCAGTTCGACGAGCCGGTGACCGTCGGAATGATCTACATGCTGAAACTCGCCCACCTGGTCGAGGACAAGATCCACGCCAGGTCCACGGGCCCTTACAGCCTGGTCACCCAGCAGCCGCTGGGAGGCAAGGCGCAGTTCGGTGGTCAGCGGTTCGGAGAGATGGAGGTCTGGGCGCTGGAGGCCTACGGCGCAGCGCACGTCCTCCAGGAGATCCTGACCGTGAAGTCGGACGACATCGTGGGCCGCGTCAAGGCTTACGAAGCGATCGTCAAGGGCGACAACACGCTCGAAGCCGGCATCCCCGAGTCGTTCAGGGTGCTGGTCAAGGAGCTGGAAGGGCTCGCGCTCGGGGTCGAGATCCTGAGCGAGGACGAGCGCCAGATCGTGTTGTCCGAAGAGGACATCCCCGAGATCCCGCTGGACCTCGGTATCAGCCTCGAGCGCGAAGAGCTCGGGGAAGACTCGGCCGAATAGGAGAGATAGAGAAAGAACTTGCTGAAGCTAGAGAACTTTGACGCTCTGAAGCTGTCGTTGGCATCGCCGGACACGATCATGTCTTGGTCGCACGGTGAGGTCACGAAGCCCGAGACCATCAACTACCGCACGCTCCGCCCGGAGCGCGACGGTCTTTTCTGCGAGCGCATCTTCGGTCCGACGCGGGACTGGGAATGTCACTGCGGAAAGTACAAGCGATACCGCTACAAGGGAATCATCTGCGACAAGTGCGGCGTCGAGGTCACCCGCTCCAAGGTTCGCCGCGAGCGGATGGGGCACATCAAGCTCGCCTCGCCCGTGAGCCACGTCTGGTACTTCAAGGGCATCCCGAGCCGCATGGGCCTTCTCCTTGACATGTCCCCGCGCAACCTCGAGAAGATCCTCTACTTCGCCAACTACATCGTCACCGACGTCCACGAGGAAGTCCGCAACGACATGTTGGCCGTTCTCAACATGGATAAGGACGAGCGCGCGATCCGGTTGCGCGCAGATATCGACTCCAAGAGCAAGGAGCTTCGCGCCGAAAGCGAGGGCAAGACCAAGAAGCTGAAGGGCGAGGTCGAGGCTGAGGTTTCGCGCCTCGAAGAGGAGCTCCAGGAAGCAGTCGACGCAATCACGACCCAGGGCAAGAAGGCGACCGAGCACATCAAAGCCGGCATCGGGACCAAGTCGCGCCGCGCCATGTCGATCGGCCCGGACGGCGACGAAGAGGTGGTCGTCGACAAGGGCGAGCTTCTCTCCAAGGAGATGTCGCGCGCCGTGCTCGGCAAGGTCCAGGAGAAGATCGAGAAGCTCGAAGCCAACACCAAGGCCCAGCAGAAGCGCGCCAAAGAACGCCTCGACGCGGACCGCAAGGGCCTCGACGTTCAGATCGAAGCCGCCACCAAGACGCAGCGCGAAGCAATTCAGGGTGAGCTCGAGGCTCTGCAGCAGGAGATCGAGGCCACTCGCACCGATCTCGAAGGGCTGCACCCCAAGCAGATCCTTACCGACACCCAATTCCGGGACTTCCAGGAGCGCTTCGGGCGCGCCTTCAAGGCGGGCATCGGCGCCGAGGCAGTCCGCGAGCTCCTGTCGCGTATCGAGCTGCAGTCCGAGATGTACCGGCTCCGCGAGGAGTCGAAGTCGTCGAGCGGGCAGCGCAAGCAGAAGGCAATCAAGCGACTGAAGGTAGTCGAGGACTTCCGCAAGTCCAACTCGAGCCCCACCTGGATGGTGCTCGAGGTGCTGCCGGTTATCCCACCCGAGCTGCGCCCGATGGTCCAGCTTGACGGCGGCCGGTTTGCCACCTCCGACCTGAACGACCTCTACCGCCGCGTGATCAACCGCAACAACCGGTTGAAGCGGCTCCTCGAGCTTGGCGCCCCGGAGATCATCGTGCGCAACGAGAAGCGCATGCTCCAGGAAGCCGTCGACGCTCTCATCGACAACGGCCGCCGCGGTCGAGCCATCACCGGCACGGGCAACCGCAAGCTGAAGTCGCTCTCTGACATGCTCAAGGGCAAGCAGGGCCGGTTCCGCCAGAACCTGCTGGGCAAGCGTGTTGACTACTCGGGCCGTTCCGTCATCGTGGTCGGCCCCGAGCTGAAGCTGCACGAATGCGGCCTGCCCAAGAAGATGGCGCTCGAGCTCTTCAAGCCGTTCGTCATGCGTGAGCTCGTGAACAAGGGCTACACGACCAACATCAAGTCCGCCAAGCGAATGGTCGAGCGCAGCCGGCCCGAGGTGTGGGACGTCCTCGACGAGGTCATCCACGAGCACCCTGTGCTGCTCAACCGCGCTCCAACTCTTCACCGCCTCGGCATCCAGGCATTCATGCCTGTCCTGGTCGAGGGCTCCGCAATCCAGATTCACCCGCTCGTGTGTGCCGCATTCAACGCCGACTTCGACGGCGACCAGATGGCTGTTCACGTTCCGCTCTTCAGCGGCGCCATCGCGGAAGCCAAAAACCTGATGATGTCCTCTCAGAACATCCTGTCCGCGGCGGACGGCCACCCCGTGGTCGCACCGACGCAGGACGTCGTGCTTGGGTGTTACTGGCTGACGGCCGCGCGAGGGGAGATGCCCAGCGGCGTTGAGAAGCTACAAAAACTGCGCGCATTCAGCTCGCAGAACGAAGTGGTGCTTGCTCTCGAGGCCAAGGTCGTCAAGCTCCAGGAGTGGATTCGCGTCCGCATCGGGACGGAGCTGATCGTCACCACCCCCGGGCGCGTCGTCTTCAACGAGCCGCTGCCCGTCGGCAAGGAACCTGTCGAGACGACAATGCAGCCACTCCCGTTCCAGAACGCTCACTACGACCGCAAGCTGCTGCGCACGCTGGTGGCCGAGCTGTTCCGCCTGTACGGCAGCGACACGACAGCGATTGTGGTCAACGACATCAAGCGGCTTGGGTTCCGCTACGCAACCCAGGCCGGAATCACCGTTTCCGCCATGGACATTCCGCACCCCGAGTCGAAGTGGCAGACGATCCACGCCACGGAGAAGGAAGTCGCGGACGTCGAGCGGATGTACCGCCGCGGCGTCATGACCGACGACGAGCGGTACCGCAAGGTCATCGAGCTCTGGCAGAAGGCTTACGAGGACGTGGGCAACGCCACCGAGCTGGCCTTCGACAAGTTCAGCCCGATCTGGATGATGATGGGCTCGGGCGCCCGCGGCAACATCCAGCAGATCCGCCAGCTTGCAGGTATGCGAGGCCTGATGGCCGACCCCACCGGCCGGATCATCGACCTGCCGATCATGGCCAACTTCACCGAGGGGCTCACCGTGCTCGAGTACTTCATCTCGACCCACGGCACGCGCAAGGGCCTCGCCGACACCGCCCTCCGTACCGCCGACTCCGGCTACCTGACGCGGCGTCTCGTCGACGTCGCCCAGGACGTGATAGTGCGAGTGGAGGACTGCGGCACCACCAACGGGATCTGGGTCCGCGACATCACCCCAGAGCGGGCGAAGAGCGAGCCCATTTTCGAGAAGATCGCCGGCCGTATCACCGCCGAGGACATCGTCGTCGGCGGCAAGGTGCTGGTCGCTGCGGGATCGCCAATCAGCGACGACGCGGCACGGCAGACAATCGCGGCGGGAGTCGCCGTCAAGATGCGCTCCGTGCTCGTGTGCGAAGCCCGCGAGGGCGTCTGCCGCACGTGCTACGGCCGTAACCTGGCAACCGGCAAGATCGTCGAGATTGGTGAGGCGGTGGGCGTCATCGCCGCACAGTCGATCGGCGAGCCGGGCACCCAGCTCACCATGCGCACGTTCCACACCGGCGGTGTCGCCGGGGTGGACATCACCCAGGGCCTGCCCCGCGTGGAAGAGCTCTTCGAGGCTCGTATCCCCAAGGGCAAGGCAATCATCTCCGAGATCGATGGAGAGCTCGAGATCATCCGCGCGGAGGGTTCGCGCAAGGTGCGTGTGACCTCCAAAGAGGAGTTCGAGGTTTCCTACCCGATCGACGCCAAGATGCAGGCCCTGGTCAAGAACAAGGACGACGTCATGGAGGGCCAGGAGCTGGCCCGCGACGCCAAGGGCAACGGCATCCGGACGCGGCACGCCGGAAAGGTGGCAGTGACCACCAAGGAGATCATGGTGCGGACCATCGACGAAGAGGTTCGCGAGTACGCGATCCCGCACCAGGTGCGCATCCGGCCCGAGCTCGATCGCCGGGACGGGCAGAAGGTGCTCATCAAGGCGGGTCAGCAGATCACCGAGGGTTCGATCTCACCCCAGGAGCTGCTGCACATCCTTGGCAAGGAAGCGGTGCAGACGTTCCTCGTCGACGAGGTTCAGAAGGTCTACCGCAGCCAGGGCGTCGACATCAACGACAAGCACATCGAGGTCATCGTTCGCCAGATGATGCGGAAGGTTCGCATTGACTCGGCAGGCGACACGGGCCTGCTCCCGGGCGAGATTGTTTCTCAGTGGGAGTACGAGGAGGCCAACGCAAAGGCGCTGGCGGAAGGTGGCGAGCCGGCCACCGCCCAGACGGTTCTGCTCGGTCTGATCAAGGCCGCGCTGAACACAACCTCATGGCTGTCTGCAGCGTCCTTCCAGGAGACCACTCGCGTCCTCACCGAAGCCGCGATCTCCGGCAAGATCGACAGGCTGCGCGGGCTGAAGGAGAACGTGATCATCGGCAAGCTCATCCCGGCCGGCACCGGGCTCGACTATTACAAGAAGCAGCGTGAGCAGGCCGCCAGGGTGCTCGAAGAGGAACCGATAGACCTGGAAACGCTGTCTGTCTGACAAGCGCTGAACGGGAGGGAACCACGCGGTTCCCTCCCACAAATTGCCGGTCCAAATGACCCGGGTTTGAGTTACAGTCACCGGTACGTGCACAAGGGTCGCCCGCCACTCGGGTGGCCCTTCAATTTATGAAAGGGAACCGAGGTTCCCTTTCATGACTATCTCTCCTGCAGGTTCGGATTTATTTAATGGATTCTCCCAACCATGTCAGGAGGCTTCAGAAACGACTGGCGGATGGCCCGGCGGAGCCGGGCCTACCGGCCACGCTGGTTAACATGAGAACGGTGACTCCTAGCCTTTGGCGCACTCGCGCCATTTCGCTGGCTGTTCTTATTCTCATCGCCGGCGTTGCTTGCACCCCTAGCACTCCTTCGCTTACTCAGGGGGCAAAGCTGGACCCGGACCAGTCGCTTCGGGTTTTACTCGACGATCAGCCCGCTTCGCTTGACCCTGGGCAGACTCAGTACCCCTACGAAACCTCGGTGCTCCGCGCCATCTCCGAGCCTCTCTTGCGGCCCACCGCCGACATGAACGGAGTTTCGCCCGCGGCCGCAGCGAGCTTCGTCGTATCTCCGAGCGGAACCATCTACGCATTCCACCTTCGACCGAATGCCCAGTACTGGGACGGTACGCCTGTAAGGGCCCAGGACTTCGTCTTCGCGTGGCAGCGGCTCATCGATCCCCGACTGGCGTCCGCCAGCGAAGCCTTCTTCGCCGACGCAGTCCTGAACGGCGACAAGGTGTCGCTGCTCGATCCACGGCGAGACGCGTCGAAGCTCGATGCGGCGGTCGCCTCGCTGGGGCTGAAGGCAACGGACGACTACACGTTCCAGGTAACGCTCTCGCACCCTGATCCGGCCTTCATCTGGCTCGCGGCGATGCCGGCCGGCGCGCCGATACGGCCAGATGTCATCAAGACGTCGGGCGATAAGTGGGCGACCTCACCCGACACCCTCGTGACGAACGGCCCCTTCAAGGTTTCTGAGATGGCGGCGGATCACATCACGGTGCTCCAGAACCCGCACTACTGGGGACCACGTCCAACCCTGACATCGATCGATTTCGTGATCGTCAACGATGGCGCCGCCGCCCTCGCGAAGTACAGGAGCGGTCAGGTTGACGTGATCGACGTCCAGCCGGCGCAAGCGGCAGGCGTTGCCGGCGACGCCACGCTGAGCCATGAGCTCATGAAGACGGCATCCCTGAGCGTTTTCTGGCTGGTGTTCCACGTCAGCTCGCCGCCGCTGAACAATGTCAGGGTTCGCAGAGCGATCGCGGAGGCGATCGACCGGGCCGCTTTCGTCGCCCAGGTTTTCCAGGGCCAGGCGATTCCGGCCGAGTCGTTCATTCCGCAAGGTATGCATGGCTACGCACCCGGAGTGGGGGGGAGTGCTCAGAAGTCGGACGTTGCCGCAGCGCGCGCCTCACTCGCAGCGTCGGGTGTGAGCACCAGGCAGCTCTCCGGAATCAAGTTTTCGTACGACCGCTCGTCCGACTTCCAGAAGGCCACTGCCGTTTTCATCAAGGCCCAGCTGAAGGCAAACCTGGGCATCGACATCACCTTGCAGGCACTCGACACCAACACGTTCAGCTCTCGCCTTACCAGCGGCGATTTCCAAATTGCGGGACCACGCGGCTGGACCGCGGATTATCCGGACGCCTCTGACTGGTACCCGGTCTTCTTGACGACGAGCTTCCACAACGTCGGCCTGTATCAGAACCCGCAGTACGACAATTTCGTGCGAGCGGCGAGCGGCGACCTCCAGCCGGACCGGCGGGACCAGGAGTACCAGCAGGCGCAGGCGATGCTGGTCAGCGACGCTCCGGTGGCCTTCCTGGCGCAGACCGTCAGCTGGGACCTGGTGCGCCCGTATGTCAAAGGCATCACCCCGACCTCGATCGACGAGTGGCCTGGCGCTTTGTTTCCAACTCAGATCTATATCGCGCCGAGATAAGGCCCGAACCGAACGGACGTTCCGGTCTGGATAGACCATACTTGACACTCACTGGTGGGGAGCCAGAGAATTCGTCTAAGCCGAAGAGGCTGTGTGAGTAGACCTGCTGCCGGCGCACTCTCGCCCCGAAGTCCGTGGATCCCGGGAAGAAGGCCGCAGGATCGTCAATCAAGAGAGGTAAGACGCGTATGCATTTAGGCAATCGTTTCCGAGCAGTCGCGCTCGCATCAGCCGCTTTGTTCGTGGTTGCCGCGTGTGGCACGAGCGGCGGCGGCACCAGCATCAGCGGGGTGACGGCCTACCATCCGGTAGCTGGCGTACAGGGCGGGCAGCTGGTTTACTCCGACTGGGAATCAGTTCAGGACCTGAACGTGCTGTCCTCGACTGCCCAGACAACCCTCCAGGCAGCCGACGGCCCCATCTGGGCATCGCTGTGGGTGTTCGACCCCCAGGGCAACGCCGAGGCAGATTTGGTGTCCGAAGTCCCGACCGTCGCCAACGGCGACGTCAAGGTCATCGACACCACCCACATGGATGTCACCATCAAGCTCAAGTCGGGTCTCAAGTGGTCTGACGGACAGCCCCTGACGACCAAGGACCTGAGCACGACCATCAGCGCGATTTGCGACCCCCTCACCGGAGCCGCAAGCCAGGTCGGATACGACCACATCGCGTCAGTCACCGACACCAGCGACACGGTCGAGGTCTGGCACTTCGGACCAGAAGCGACCAAGTCGGCCAACAACGGCGCGTCTTACCGCTGCGGCCTGCAGGCCCCATTGACCTCTGGCATCTACGCCCCGTACATCTCAGCGATGGGTTTCACCCCGGTCCCGGACCACATCCTCGGATCGATCAAGCACGCTGACTGGGCGACTTCCGACTACTTCGTCAAGCTCCCCACCGCGACCAGCGGCCCGTACATGGTCCAGAACTTCACGCCCGGACCTGCCGCCCAGATCGTGATGGTTCCAAACCCGAACTACGCGGCCGGCCGCAGCGGCGCCGCCTTCTTCGGACACGCGCCGTACCTCGACAAGCTGATCTACAAGATCTATGGCGACAAGCCGTCACAGATCGCCGGCCTGAAGTCAGGCGACACCGACCTCGGGCTTGACCTGATCGCCAACGACCTCCCGGCCGTGACCGGGATCAACGGCTACACGACGGTGACCGCCACCGGACTCTTGGACGAGTTCCTCAACCTGAACCTCGGCAGCAACGGCAAAACGCCGACCGTCTTCAAAGACGACAAGTCGCTGCGCCAGGCGGTTGCTCTCGCGATCGACAAGAATGCCATCAACCAGAGCCTTGTGCAGAACATCGGCAAGCCGATGAACGGACCGTTTGTCAGCGCTCTGTCGCCTTACACCGACACAACGATCCCGGCCTTCCAGCGCGATTTGGTCAAGGCCGCTGCGCTGCTTGACGCAGACGGCTGGGTCAAGGCCGCCGACGGCACCCGCAGCAAGAACGGACGCAAGCTTGCGTGGGTCATTAGCACCACTTCCGGCAACAGCCAGCGGGCTGCGGAAGAGGAGCAGCTGATCAAGAACTGGAGCGAGATCGGCGCCACCGTCACGACCAAGAACTGGCCCGCGGGACAGTTCTTCAACGACTTCAAGGGCGGCGGCATCCTCGCCACCGGCCAGTTCGACATGGGTCTCTACGCCAACAGCTGGGCGCCGGACCCGGACAGCTGGTGTGGGATCGTCGAATCCAACCAGATTCCGAGCAACGCGAGCCCGTCGGGCCAGAACTGGTCCCGGGCGACCGACCCGACCCTGGACAGCCTCTGCGCGCAGGGCTTCGGCGAGGTGGACGTCACCAAGCGCGTCGCCATCTACAAGCAGGTTCAGGCCGAGTGGAAGGACTACCTCCCGACGATCGAGCTCTACGAGCGTCCCGAGGTCTATAGCGTCGCCTCCAACTTCGGCAACTTCGCGGCGGCCGTCAACACCTGCGTTGCCACCTGCAACGCTGCTGACTGGTTCAACACGAAGGGCAAGTCCTAACCGAGCGAGTCAGTTTTAGAGGGGGGCGGCCACGCGGCCGCCCCCCTTCGTTTTATAGAGAAGAAGCTGGAAGCCGGAAGTGATACGATCCGGAAACTCTAGATGGTCGGTTACGCAGCCCGCAGACTGATCCAGACGGTGCCGACGATCATCGTCATGTCGATTGTCCTGTTCGCGATCATGCAGGCGATCCCCGGTGGCCCGATGGCGGCCCTCGCCTTCAACTCTCATCAATCCGAAGCGGCGAAGCTGGCAATCATCCACCGGTGGGGTCTTGATCTACCGGTGTATGAGCAGTACTTCAGGTGGGTTGGCGCCATGTTCACCGGGGACTGGCAGAATTCCTTCTTTCTCAACGCACCGGTCAATCAGGTGATCTTCGCCCGCCTGCCCGCCACGGTTCTTCTCATGACCGTCGCCTACGCGTTCCAGGAGCTGCTGGCAATCCCGGCAGGAATCCTCGCCGCACTCAAGCGCTACTCCTTCTTCGACCAGGTGGTGACGTTCTTCGCATATGTCGGCAACTCGATGCCCACCTTCTGGCTGGGCCTGATGCTCCTCATGATCTTCGGAGTGTTCATCGGGATACTCCCGATCAGCGGAGTCATCGACATCAGGGTCGCGGGCGCGCCCTTCCTGACACCTCAATACAACGCGTGGTTTGGCCAGCACGTGCTTCAGGGGACGCTCGACGTGGCCAAGCACATCATCCTTCCTGCTCTCACCATCGCGATCGTAGGCATCGCCTTCGACTCTCGATTCGTCCGCGCTTCGATGCTCGACGCGATCCACCAGGACTACGTCAGGACGGCTCGCGCGAAAGGCCTGACGGAGCGATCGGTGATCCTGAAGCACACCCTGCGAAACGCTCTTCTCCCCCTGATCACCAACATCGCGCTGGAGCTGCCGATCCTCTTCTCCGGCGCTGTCGTGACCGAGCGGATATTCTCCTGGCCAGGTATGGGACAGCTCTTCTTCCAGGCGCTGGAGGGCTACGACTACCCGCTGATGATGGGCATCCTCTTCCTCACAGGCCTGTTGGTCATCTTCTTCAACGTTATCGCCGATCTCGCTTACGCGATTGCAGATCCGAGGATTTCCTATGCTTGAGCGCGCGATCGAGGAACAGGTCCGGCTCGATCAGCAGGGGGCCAGCTCTCCCGGGACTGGGGCCGACTATGACGTCGCGATCAAGCAGTACAGCCTGCGTGAGATCGTTTACCGGCGGTTCATACGCCACCCCCTCGCCAGGTGGGGCGTCTTAGGCCTGGTCCTCATCGTCGTTGGGTGCTATGGCGCGCCGCTGTGGCACGCTCTCTTCCCGAACCTGATCCAGGCCCCCTCAGATTTCGACCCGTCCCAGGCTGGTCAGGGCCCTTCGCTGAGGCATTTTTTCGGCACCGACTCGCTGAACGGGCATGACATCTTCAGCCTGGTCCTCTACGGCGGCCAGCTGTCGCTCATCATCGGGGTGGGCTCGATGATCCTGGCGACCGCACTGGGAGTCGCTGTGGGCGCGTTTGCCGGCTACTTCGGCGGCTTTTCCGACGCCGTCATGATGCGCGTCACGGACGTTCTGTTGACCCTGCCGGCACTCCTCATCGTGCCGCTCGCAACCCGCATCTTTGCCGCCGACAATCCCTTCTACATCGCGCTCATATTTGGCTTCTTGAGCTGGCAATCGATCGCCCGTATCGTTCGAAGCCAGTTCCTTTCACTGCGCGAGATGCAGTTCACCGAGGCGGCGCGTGCCCTCGGTGTGCCGCCGGCGAGAATCATCTTCCGCCACCTGCTGCCGAATGCGATTGGTCCCATCGTCGTCGCGTTCACCTTGGGTATCGCGGGCAACATCGTGCTCGAGGCCTTCATCAGCTTCCTCGGGTTCGGCATCCAGCCTCCTGAGTACAGCTGGGGATCGATCCTGAGCGGCGCCGAGGAATACCTGATCGTCGGCAACTGGTGGTGGATCACCTTCCCTGGCCTGATGGTCACCGCCACGGTTCTCTGCGTCAACTTCATCGGCGACGGCCTGCGGGATGCTTTCGACCCCAAGATCGTCAACTAGCCCACGATCCGGGCGGGCGGAGCGCCTTTAGGCGAAGTGGCAGGCGGCGAAGTGGCCGGGCACTCTCTTCTCAATTAGAGGGGGCCGCTCCTCGGCACAGATGCCGTTCTGGGTTCCTTTCTCGCGCGCCAGCGGACAGCGCGTGCGAAACGGGCAGCCCGAAGGTGGGTTGAACGGGCTGGGCACGTCGCCGGTCAGCACCGTCCGATTACGGGGGTGGTCGGGGTCGGGCTGCGGGATCGCTGACAGCAGGGACTGCGTGTAGGGGTGCAACGGATTCTTGTACAGCTCCTCCGCATCCGCGAGCTCCATCACCTGGCCGAGGTACATGACAGCAACACGGTCCGAGATGTACGAGACGACGGCCAGGTTGTGCGCCACGAAGATGTATGTCAGGCCGAATTCCTTACGAAGGTCGACGAGCAGGTTCAGCACCTGCGACTGTATGGACACGTCAAGTGCGGAGACCGGCTCGTCGGCGATGATCAGCTTGGGCGAGAGGGCCAGGGCGCGGGCAATGCCGATGCGCTGACGCTGGCCTCCGGAGAACTCATGGGGATAGCGGTTGGCGTATTCCTGCCGCAGTCCCACTTTTTCGAGGATGTCACGGATGATCTTTTGGCGCTTCTTACGGTCCTTCATACCGTGGACCAAAAGGCCCTCGCCGACGATGTCGCCGACCGACATGCGCGGGTTGAGAGAGCCGACAGGATCCTGAAAGATGATCTGCATGTCGGCTCGGACCGGTTTCATATGGCGCCGATCCAGCTTGGTGATGTTGCGGCCTTCGAACTCGATGGTTCCTTCAGTGGGTTCGATCAGCCTCAGGATCGACCGGCCGAGCGTGGACTTGCCGCATCCAGATTCGCCCACCAGCCCGAGAGTCTCGCCATGTCCCACGTCGAGGTCCACACCGTCGACGGCTTTCACGTAGCCGATCACACGCTGGAGGAATCCTCGGCGGACCGGAAAGTACTTCTTGATGCCCCTGATACGAAGCAAGGGCTGACCACCGTCGGCAACGGCCAGGGGCGGCTTGGCAGCCTCTGCAGTCACAGCTCTCCCGCCTTGACCACTCGCTTGCTGGTCGCACGTCTCCCGCTCTCATTCAGCCAGCAGGCCGACTGCTGACCGCCGACGTCGAAGAGCGGAGGGTCCTCGACGCACTTCTCAAAGCGCAGGCTGCATCGGGGAGCAAAGCGGCACCCAGGGGGCCAGTTCATCGCACTTGGCACGGTGCCCTTGATCACCGCCAACTTGGCCGCGGACGTCATCCCGAGGTGGGGGATCGAGCGAAGCAGGCCCTCCGTGTAGGGATGCTGCGGGGAATTGAAAATGCCGCGGACCGGAGCCTCTTCGACCACCTTGCCGGCATACATGACAACCACGTTCTCGCAGATCTCTGCCACCACCCCGAGGTCGTGCGTGATCATCAGGATCGACATCTGGAACTCTCTCTGCAGGTCGCGCAGGAGATCAAGGATCTGAGCCTGGATGGTCACGTCGAGGGCGGTCGTCGGCTCGTCCGCGATCAGGAGCTTGGGCGTGCAGGATATGGCCATCGCGATCATGACGCGCTGCCGCATGCCTCCCGACATGTGATGCGGGTAGTCAGAGACTCGTTTCTCGGGAGACGGGATCTTGACCGTCCTCAGCATCTCGATCGCGTGCTCCCAGGCGTGCTTGCGATCCATGTGCAGGTGCAGCCTCGCCATCTCCGCGATCTGGTCGCCCACCGTGTACACGGGGTTGAGGGATGTCATCGGCTCCTGGAAGATCATCGCGATCTCCTTGCCGCGCACATGCCGGATCTCCTCCTGGTTGAGGCCAACGAGATCTTTGCCCTCGAACATGATGTGTCCGCCCGCGATCGTGCCCGGATGTTCGATCAGGCCCATGATGCTCAACGCGGTCACACTCTTGCCGCAGCCCGACTCGCCGACGAGGCCCAATGTCTGGCCCTGGCGGATGTTGAACGAAACTCCATCCACCGCATGCACGACGCCATCATCAGTGCGGAACTCGGTTACCAGATCCTGAACGCGCAGCAGGTCGGTAGCCATCGCGGGAAATATACTCTCGGAATTCCAACCGCCCGCCGGCTTACCGAGGCGAGTCGCCTCTTAATGTCGGCAGAAGATTGCGGGCGGCGTCGCTCGATCGAGGGTTCTGAGGAGGCCCTAGGAGTTCTCGGCAGACTCTCCAGGGGCTGAGACTGACGTCACCCGATAACCCTTTTTCGACTTCAATCGCTGTACCTGGTAGCCCTGTGACTCGAGCCAGGTGGCCAGGGAATCGGCGCCCAGGTTGCGCTGCACCACGAGGTAAGCCTTGCCTCCGGGGGCCAGTCGCGGCAGCCAGCGCAGCAACAGGTCGTGCAGAGGGGCTTTGCCGACACGGACGGGCGGGTTCGAGTAGATGGCCGCGAACCTCAGCTCGTCGGGCACCCCCTCGGGGATTGAGGCGACGACGTTGGGGGTCTTCGCCGTGGCGGCGTTGGCCCGCGTCAGCTCGAGCGCCCTCTCGTTGACGTCGACAGCCCACACCCTGGCGGCGGGGGACCGCCTGGCCAGCGCAATCGCAATCGGCCCGTATCCGGAGCCGAGGTCGAGCAGCTCGCCTTCAGCCGGGGGCAGCGGAGCTTCCTTGAGCAGAGTGAGGGTCCCCAGGTCGATGGCACGAGAACCGAAAACGCCCCGGTCGGCCTGGAGCTCGGCCGCGACGTCCCCGGTTCTCAGGCGGAGGGTGCGCCGCTTCGACTCGACCTCGGGCACGGGGTCGAAGTAGTGGGCGCGCTTGACCGTGCCTCCCGCAGGGCGGGAGCGCAGAGTAGAGGTCGCTAGGGGGGGTCGGTTTTTGGGTATACTCATCGTTTGTCGCCCAATCGGCTGCTGCCGCGTGGGATTTGAGCCGTTATTCGGAGATGCATTTGCCCACAACCCAACAGCTGGTCCGCACCGGACGTAAGGCGGCCAGAACGAAGTCTAAGGCGCCGGCGCTAAAGGGCTCGCCGCAGCGGCGGGGAGTCTGCGTGCGCGTCTACACCCAGACGCCGAAGAAGCCGAACTCCGCCCTCCGAAAGGTCGCCCGCGTGAGGCTGACCACAGGGATCGAGGTGACTGCATACATTCCCGGCATCGGACACAACCTCCAGGAGCACTCGGTGGTGCTGATCCGGGGCGGAAAGGTCAAGGACTTGCCCGGCGTGCGGTACCACATCATCCGCGGCACCCTCGACACGGCCGGCACGAAGAACCGCAAGAAGGCGCGCTCGAAGTACGGCGCCAAGCGCGAAAAGAGCAAGGCAGCCTAGATGCCGCGCCGAAGCAGTCCTGTCAAGCGTGTCATCGCGCCCGATCCTGTCTACCAGTCGGAGGCGATCGCCAAGTTCGTGAACGTGGTCATGAGCAAAGGCAAACGCTCGACTGCCGAAAAGGTCGTATACGAGGCGCTCTCACGGGCCAGTCGGCAGGCCAAGAAGGAGCCGCTCGAGGTGTTCGAGTCGGCGTTGCGAAATGCCACCCCCTTGCTGGAGGTGAAGCCTCGGCGAGTCGGCGGCGCCACCTACCAGGTGCCCGTCGAGATCAGGCCGGAGCGCAGGCTCGCGCTCGCGCGCCGGTGGATCGTGCGTTTTGCGCGCCTCCGGGGCGGGAAAAGTATGTCTGAGAAGCTTGCGTTCGAGATTCTTGACGCCTCCCAGAACACGGGTGGGGCCGTCAAGCGCAAAGAGGAAACCCATCGGATGGCTGAAAGCAATAAGGCTTTCTCCCATTTCCGGTACTAGTTAAGAGAGATGAGCTTGGCACTGAAGATGGCGGAGCGGCCGGTGTCGATCGAGAGGACCCGGAACATCGGGATCATGGCCCACATCGATGCGGGCAAAACGACGACGACCGAACGCATCCTTTTCTATGCCGGCCGGATCCACAAGATGGGAGAGGTCCACGAGGGGGCTTCGACCATGGACTGGATGGTCCAGGAGAAGGAGCGCGGGATCACGATCACGTCAGCCGCCACCACTGCGATGTGGCGCGACCACACGATCAACATCATAGACACACCCGGGCACGTGGACTTCACGGTCGAGGTCGAGCGCAGCCTTCGAGTGCTGGATGGCGCGGTCGCCGTTTTCGATGCCGTCGCGGGCGTGGAGCCACAGTCCGAGACTGTTTGGCGCCAGGCCGACCGCTACGGCGTGCCCCGCATCGCCTTCATCAACAAGATGGACCGCATCGGAGCCGACTTCTACGGCTCGTTGAACTCCATCCGCACCCGGCTGGGAGCCAGGGCCGTGCCCATCCAGCTGCCGATCGGGGCCGAGGACGAGTTCATCGGGTACGTCGACCTGATCACGAAGCAGGCGATCGTTTACACCGACGACCTCGGGACCACCAACACGGAGTCCCTTGACATTCCCGCTGGGATGGGCGAGCTGATCCAGCAGCACCGCCACGACCTCATCGAGGCGGTCGCCGACTTCGACGACGCGATCATGCACCTGTACCTCGACGAGAAGGAGCCCACCGAGGAGCAGATCATGGCTGCCCTCCGCAAGGGCACTGTCGCCGGGCATCTCGTGCCTGTCCTGTGCGGCGCCGCGCTGCGCAACCGCGGCGTGCAGCCGATCCTGGATGCGGTCATCGACTACCTGCCGTCGCCCGCGGACGTTCCGGCGGTCGAGGGGACCGACCCCAAGTCCGGCACGCTGGTGGTGCGCGAGCACGACGACAGCGAGCCGTTCTCGGCTCTTGCCTTCAAGATCCAGATGGACCCCCAGGGGGTCGGCAAGCTCACGTTCTTCCGCGTCTACTCAGGCCGTCTGAAGGCCGGATCTGGCGTGCTGAACGCCTCCAACGGACGCAAGGAGCGGATCGGCCGCATCCTGAGGATGCACGCCATCCGGCGCGAGGACGTCGACGAGGTGTTTACGGGCGACATCGCCGCCGCGGTCGGTCTCAAGTACACGACCACCGGCGACACCCTGTCCGATGAGAGCCATCCGATCCTTTTGGAGTCGATCACCTTCCCCGAGCCTGTCATCTCGGTGGCGATCGAGCCCAAGACCAAGGTCGACCAGGACAAGCTCGGCATCGGGCTGCAGCGCCTCACCGAAGAGGACCCGACCTTCAAGGTCCATACCGACGACGAGACGGGCCAGACCATCATCGCCGGCATGGGCGAGCTGCACCTCGAGATCATCATCGACCGCCTCATGCGCGAGTTCAAGGTGGACGCCAACCAGGGCAAGCCACAGGTCGCCTACAAGGAGGCGATCAAGAAGCCCGCGCACGGTGTTGGGCGGTTCATCCGCCAGTCGGGTGGCAAGGGCCAGTTCGGCCACGCCGAGGTGGACGTTCGTCCCGGCGAGACCGGGACCGGGTTCATCTTCGAAGACAAGATCACCCAGGGCCGCATCCCACGCGAGTACATCCCCGCCGTCGAGAAGGGAATCAGGGAGGCACTCCAGTCAGGGGTGGTCGGAGGCTACCCGGTGGTTGACATCATCGTCACGCTGGTCGATGGCTCCTACCACGCCGTCGACTCGAGCGAAATGTCGTTCCATATCGCCGGCTCGATGGCCGTCAAGGACGCGATGCACAAGGCTCAGCCTTACCTGCTCGAGCCGATCATGAAGGTCGACGTTGTCATGCCCGAGGAGCACCTCGGCGACGTGATGGGCGATCTTTCCTCGCGTCGCGGTCACATCCTCGGCATGGAGGGACGCGGGACATCGCAGAACGTCAAAGCGAGCGTACCCCTTGCCGAGATGTTCGGTTACGCTACCGAACTTCGGTCTATGACCTCGGGGCGGGCGACCTATTCGATGGAGTTCAGTCACTACGCAGAAATGCCCGGAAACCTGGCCGAAGCTGTCGGCCGCCGCACCACGTCGCGAAGTTAGTTAGGAGGAAACAGTGGCGAAGAAGAAGTTCGAGAGGACCAAGCCTCACCTGAACGTTGGGACCATCGGTCATATCGACCATGGCAAGACGACGCTGACGGCTGCCATCACAAGGGTTCTGTCAGAAAAGGGTTTGGCCGAGTTCCAGGCATTCGACCAGATCGACAAGGCGCCTGAAGAGAAGGCTCGTGGCATCACAATCTCGATCACTCACGTCGAGTACGAGACCGTGAAGCGCCACTACGCGCATGTGGACTGCCCGGGACACCAGGACTACATCAAGAACATGATCACCGGCGCCGCCCAGATGGACGGTGCGATCCTGGTCGTGGCTGCCAACGACGGCGCCATGCCGCAGACCCGGGAGCACATCATCCTGGCCCGCCAGGTCGGTGTTCCTTTCCTGGTGGTCGCGCTCAACAAGTGCGACATGGTCGACGACAAGGAGTTCATCGAGCTGGTCGAGCTCGACCTGCGCGAGCTGCTCACCAAGTACGAGTACCCCGGTGACGACATCCCGATCGTTCGTATCTCCGCGCTCAAGGCCCTCGAGGGTGACCCCGAGTGGAGCCCAAAGATCATGGATCTCATGGACGCCGTCGACACCTACATCCCCGAGCCGGAGCGCCCTGTCGACAGGCCGTTCCTGATGCCGATCGAAGACGTGTTCACCATCGAGGGTCGTGGCACTGTGACCACTGGCCGGGTTGAGCGCGGTCGGCTCAAGAGGAACGAGGAAATCGAGATCGTCGGTATCCACCCGAACAGCACGAAGACGGTCGTGACCGCCATCGAGATGTTCCACAAGGACATGGACGAGTGCCAGGCCGGCGACAACGTAGGTGCGCTGCTGCGTGGCGTCAAGCGCGAAGACGTGGTGCGTGGACAGGTGCTCTGCAAGCCCGGCTCGATCAAGCCGCATACCCAGTTCCTGGCGCAGGTTTACGTCCTCACCAAGGAAGAGGGTGGCCGTCACACCCCATTCCTCACCGGCTACCGCCCGCAGTTCTACATGCGGACGACCGACGTTACGGGCGAGGTCAAGCTCCCCGACGGCGTCGAGATGTGCATGCCGGGCGACAACGTCGTCATGGAGATCACTCTCGGTGAGCCGATCGCCATCGAGCAGGGACTCCGGTTCGCCATCCGCGAAGGCGGCAAGACCGTGGGCGCCGGCGTCGCCACGGAAGTCATCAAGTAAGTAGAAGGGGACAGGGGCTCAGCAAGTGGCGCAAAAAATTCGGATCCGGCTCAAGGCCTACGACCATCGAGTGCTGGATCAGGCTGCGGACAAGATCGTGGACACCGCACGCCGTACGAACGCGCGCACAGCGGGTCCCATCCCTCTTCCGACCGAGATCTCCAAGCTAACGGTGATCCGCTCACCGTTCATCGACAAGGACTCGCGTGAGCAATTCGAGATGCGCACACACAAGCGCATCATCGACATCCTCGACCCCAACCCGCGCGTGGTCGACGCTCTGATGCGACTCAGCCTTCCGGCCGGCGTCAGCATCGAGATCAAGTCGTGACCACCCCAAAAAATCTTCGATTATTCCCACCCCACGAAATCTGCGATTTCGTGGGGACCCCGGTCGGGGACCCCGAATGAAGGGCCTGCTCGCGAGAAAGCTGGGCATGACCCAGCTCTTCAACCCCGACGGGACAACCTCAGCGGTAACCGTCCTCGAAGCCGGCCCTTGCAAGGTGCTGGGGCTGCGCACCACCGAGAAGGACGGCTATTCGGCTGCGCGCATCGCATTTGAGGTCGCGCCCGAGAAGAAGTTCACCAAGCCGCTTCTTGGAGAGTTCAAGAAAGCGGGCTTCGAGCCGCACAGGCAGGTCGTCGAGATTCGTGGATACGACGGTCTCGAGACAGGACAGGAGCTGAAGGCCGAGATTTTTGCCGCAGGCGAGATCGTGGACGTCACCGCCCACTCCAAAGGCAAGGGGTTCCAGGGTCTGATCAAGAGGCACAAGTTCAGCCGCGGTCCCGAGTCGCATGGCTCTATGAACGTCAGGCAGCCCGGCTCCATCGGCGCCACCGACGCCGCCAGAGTCTTCAAGGGCGTGAAGATGTCAGGGCAGATGGGCAACGTGCGGACCACCGCGCGCGCATACAAGATCGTGCGGGTGGACGCGGAGCGGAACCTGATCCTCGTCGAGGGCGGCGTCCCAGGCGGAAAAGGAGCGCTCGTTCTCGTCCGCCAGTCGACCAAGCCGCAGAAGGTGAAGGGCCCGGCCGGCAAGCCGAATCTGAGGAAGGTCTGATGGCGGCCAAGAAACCAGTCAAGAAGGCCGCGACGAAGGCCGCGGCCAAGCCCGTCGCGAGAACCACCGCGGCAAAGAGCACCACGAAGAAGCCCGCTGTGGCGAAGCGAACCACGAAGGCCGCCACCAAGGTCTCCGCGACCACGGCAGCCGCCACCAAGCGCGCAGACAAAGAGAACGAGGATCCGCTCCAGGTGCCCTTGTTCGATTCGGCCGGCGCATCGCAAGGCCAGATCCAGCTGCCCGAGCACATCTTCGCCGAGGAGCCGAACGCGCCGGTGATGCACCAGGCGTACGTGCGGCAGATGGCGAACGCGCGCCAGGGCACCGCCTCGACCAAGAGGCGTGGCGAGGTTTCGGGTGGAGGCGCCAAGCCCTACCGCCAGAAAGGAACCGGACGGGCTCGGCACGGCTCCATCCGCGAACCATCGATGAAGGGCGGCGGTGTGGTCTTCGGACCTCACCCGAGGGACTACAGCCAGAAGATGCCGAAGCAGATGCGCCGCCTGGCGCTTCGCTCAGCCCTCTCGCAGAAGGCGATCGAGGGCCGCGTCAGGGTGATCGACGGTTTTGGCTTCGAGGAGCCCCGCACCAAGCAGGCGGCAGAGCTCATCGAGGCGATCGGCTTCGACGACACGACCTTGATCGTTCTCCCGGCGCCCAGCTATGTGGTCAGCCGCTCGTTCGAGAACCTGAAGGGCTCCAAGATCATCCTCGCCCGAAACCTCAACATCCGCGACCTCTTCACACACACCTACCTTCTCCTGCAGAAGGATTGCCTTGAGCTGCTCGAGGACAACTTCGGGCGGCCCGAATCCCGATCCAGGTCCAAGGCCCACGCGAATCAGGCCAGCGACGCCGACCACGAAGAAGTGAAAGAGGGGGCGAAGTGACTACCCGAGCCGCCTCAGAGATCGTGATCGGCCCGGTCATCACCGAGCGCACCTACCAGCTCTACACGCAGGGCCGGTACACGTTCCGCGTCTCCGCGCAGGCCTCCAAGACCGAGATCAAGAAAGCGCTCGAGGAGCAGTACGAGACGCAGGGCATCAAGGTCAGGGATGTAAACACCGTGAGCATGCGAGGCAAGAAGCGCCGCAGCATGCGCCGAGTCGGCTCCATCGGCCACACCGCCGATTGGAAGAAGGCAATCGTGACTCTCGGTCCCGGCCAGAAGATCGAAGGGCTCTTCGGGAGCGTATAGAACACATGCCACTTCGCAAGTTCAAGCCGACCAGCCCAGGACGTCGCTTCATGACGATCTCGGGGTTCGACGAGATCACCACCGACGAGCCCGAGAAGACGCTCGTCGAGTCGATCCCCTCGCACGCCGGCCGAAACAATCAGGGACGCATCACAACGCGCCACCAGGGCGGCGGCTACCGCAAGCTCTATCGCAAGATCGACTTCAAGCGCGACAAGCACGGCATCGAGGGCCGCGTCGCGACCATCGAGTACGACCCGAACCGCAGCGCCCGCATCGCGCTCATCCATTACAAGGACGGCGAGAAGCGCTACATCCTCGCGCCGCTCGGCCTCAAGGTCGGCGACCCGATCGAGAGTGGGGAGGACGCGCCGGTTCGCATCGGCAACGCGATCCCGTTGGCGAGCATCCCTGTCGGTTCGACCATCCACAACATCGAGCTCACGCTCGGCCGTGGAGGCCAGCTCGTCCGGTCCGCCGGCACCTCGGCACAGCTCCTGGCGAAGGAAGGCGACTACGCCGTCATCCGTATGCCGTCGGGTGAGCTGCGCCGCATTCACGTCCGGTGCCAGGCTACGATCGGCCAAGTCGGTAACATCGACCACGAGAACGAGTCGGGCGGCAAGGCCGGCCGCAGTCGGTGGCTGGGCGTGAGGCCGACAGTCCGCGGTTCGACGATGAACCCCCGCGACCATCCGCACGGTGGTGGTGAGGGCAAGACCGGACCGGGTGGCCATCCGCAGACCCCGTGGGGCAAGCCCGCCCTCGGCTATCGCACGCGCAAGCCGAAGAAGGCCTCCGACAAGCTCATCATCCGCCGCCGCGAAAAGAAGGGAAGAAAGAAGTAGATGTCGCGCTCACTAAAGAAGGGACCGTTCATCAGCCCTCAGCTGAAGGCCAAGGTCGACAAGATGAACGCCACCAAGGACAAGAAGGTGATCCGCACCTGGGCGCGCGCGTCTGTGATCTACCCGGACATGGTCGGGCACACGATCGCAGTGCACGACGGGCGCAAGCACGTGCCGGTGTTCATCAGCGAGAACATGGTCGGCCACCGGCTGGGCGAGTTCGCACCGACACGTCACTTCCGCGGCCACGGCACCCACACCGAAAAGTCAACGGCACTTAAGTAGAAGAGTGGCAACGATGGAAGTTTCAGCAGTGCAGAGGTTTGTCCGGCGCGCGCCACGTAAGGCGAGGCTCGTGGCCGACTCCGTGAAGGGCATGAAGGTGTCGGACGCCCTCGCGCAGCTCGAGTTCTCGCCCAAGCACGCCGCGCGCGACGTCGCCAAGGCGATCAAGTCGGCCGCGGCCAACGCCGAGCACAACTTCAATTTGAACCGCGACGACCTGGTGCTCAAGCAGGTCTTCATCGACGAGGGCCCGACCTTCAAGCGCCGGCGGCCGGTCAGCCGGAGCATGGCGCATGAATTCTTCCACCGCACCTGCCACATCACAGCGGTCGTCGAAGACCGCTCCGACGCCGAGCGCGCGCAGGGCTCACAAATCAAGAGGTCGAAATAGTTGGGTCATAAAGTCCATCCAAACGCGTTCCGACTGGGAGTCTTCAGGCCCTGGGAGGCGAACTGGTTCGCCAACCCCAAGGACTACACGAAGATGCTGCACGAGGACCTGGAGATGCGCCGGGTCATCCTGGCGCGCCTGCGCAACGCGGGCATCGCCAAGATCGAGACTGAGCGATCGTCCAACGCCCAGCTGACGGTGACGATCCACACAGCCAAGCCGGGCATCGTGATCGGCAAGGGTGGCGCGTCGGTCGATCAGCTGCGCGAGGATCTCGAGAAGCGCTTCGGCAACCGCGTGCGCATCTCGATCCAGGAGATCAAGCAGCCCGAGCTTGACGCCCAGCTCGTCGCCGAGAACATCGCATCCCAGATCGAGCGCCGTATCAGCTACAAGCGCGCGATGAAGCAGGCGATTCTCCGCACGATGCGCTCGGGTGCCAAGGGCGTCCGGATCTACTGCGGCGGCCGCCTGCGCGGCGCTGAGATGGCTCGCCGCGAGTGGGACCGCGAGGGCCGCGTGCCCCTCCACACGCTGCGCGCAAACATCGATTTCGGCCGCGCCACGGCCAGCACGACCTTTGGCGCGATCGGCGTCAAGTGCTGGATCTACAAGGACGTGGCCGTGCCCCTGAAGAAGCTGCCTCCCGCTGACGGCACGCCAATCGCCGATGCGATCGCTCCCCAGCCGGAACCCCCGGAAATAATTGACCAGCTGGTCCCGGAGAAAATTGACACGACGCTGAAGGAGGCGGCCCCCGTCGTTGCGGCGCCGAAGCGGACGCGAGCCACGGCAGCTCCGGCCCAACAGGCCGCAGCCCCCGAAGCCAAGCCACGAACGACGAAGGCAACCGCGAAGGTTGAGGCCCCAACGAAGCCGGCAGCCAAGGCCGCGGCTGCTGTCAAACCAGCACTCAAGGCCAAGCCCGCGGCCAAGGCCAAGGTCGAGACCAAGGCCGCCGCCAAGCCCGCCGCCAAGCCCGCCGCGAAGAAGACGACTACCAAGAAGGACAAGAGCTGATGTTGATGCCGAAGCGCGTCAAGTACCGGAAGATGCACCGCGGCCGCCGCAAGGGCATCGCCACGCGCGGCGCCACGGTGGCGTTCGGCGACTTCGGCCTGCAGGCGATGGAAGCGTGCTGGATGAGCAACCGCCAGATCGAGGCGGCCCGCCGTGCCATGACCCGCCACGTCAAGCGCGGCGGCCAGATCTGGATCCGCGTCTTTCCTGACAAATCAATCACCAAGAAGCCGGCCGAGACCCGTATGGGATCTGGCAAGGGCAACCCTGAAGGCTGGGTGGCCGTGGTCAAGCCAGGCCGCGTCCTGTTCGAGATGGGCGGTGTGACGCAGGAGATCGCCAAGGAGGCGATGAAGCTGGCCGCATCGAAGCTGCCGATCAAGACCCGCTTCGTGAGCGTGGACTCTGCCGCGGCGGGAGCTGCCAGATGAAGGTTGACGAGTTGAGAGTCCTGGAGGTCGATGAGCTTGGCGGCAAGCTCAAGGCAGCCCGTAGGGAGCTTTACGAGCTGCGGTTCAAGCACGCCGTCGGCCAGCTCGAGAATTCGAGCCAGATCTCCAAGGCGCGCCACGACATCGCGCGAATCATGACCGTGCTCCAGGAGCGCGCCTTCGGCATCGTGGCCCAGGTCGCGCCCGAGGCCGTTACGGTCGCAGTCGCCGAGCCCAAGGCCAAGAAGGCTTCGGCAAAAGCAGCCGAGGAGCCCGCCGAAGACACCAAACCGAAGCGCGGCGCCAAGGCCGCGAAGGCCAAGGCGGAGAAGAGCTCATGAGCGTGATGACGCCGGCACCGACCGAAGTCGAAACGTCTACGCGCGGCCAGCGCAAAGTCCGGCTGGGCACCGTGATCTCGGACAAGATGGACAAGACGGTGATCGTCCAGGTCGGCTCGGCCAAGGCGCACCGCCTTTACAAGAAGACAGTCCGGCAGCGCACCAAGTTCAAGGTCCACGACGAGAAGAACGAATGTGGTGTCGGCGACCTGGTTCGCATCACCGAGACGCGCGCCATCTCCAAAGAGAAGCGCTGGCGCGTACTTGAGATTGTCGAGAAAGCCAGATGATCCAGCAGGAGACACGCCTCAAGGTCGCGGACAACTCGGGAGCCAAGGAGCTCCTGTGCATCCGCGTCGCCGGAGGCCATTACCGCAAGTACGCCTCGGTGGGCGACATCATCACGGCCACCGTCAAGTCGGCGCAGCCGGGCGGCCAGGTCAAGAAGGGCGAGGTCGTGAAGGCGGTGGTGGTACGCGTCACCAAGGAATATCGCCGCCCCGATGGCTCGCTCATCCGCTTCGATGAGAACGCCGCGGTGCTGCTTGCACAAGCCAACAACCCACGAGGCACTCGCATCTTCGGACCAGTTGCACGCGAGCTTCGCGAGCGCAACTTCATGAAGATCATCAGCCTTGCCCCGGAGGTCCTCTAAACACCATGCTGCGCAACAAGTTGCAACCCAAGCGTCGCTGGCTCGACCTCGCCCCGGGCGATCCCGTGATCGTCGTGGCCGGCAAGGACAAGGGCAAGCACGGCGATGTTCTTCGCACTTTGCCGGACAAACACAAGATCGTGGTCAAAGGCGTCAACATCCTGAAGCGCCACACCAAGGCGGGACAGTCCCGCGGTGGTGTCAACGTCGCGCAGGGTGGCGTCGTCGACTTCGAGGCGCCCCTCGACTACTCCAACGTGATGCTCCTCTGCCCCTCGTGCTCGAAGCCGACTCGCACCAAGCACATCGTGCTCGAGTCGGGAGCGCGCGCCCTGGTGTGCCGCCACTGCGGCGAGCCATACGAGCGCGTTCGCAAGACGGAGGCCCAGTGAGCAAGCAGAAGACCGCCCCGAAGCAGAGGAAGGCCGACTCGAAGCCCGCCGTGTCGCAGGGTCCTTCGACCCGTGCCGAAGGACCGCCGCGAATGCTGAAGGCGTACCGCGACTCAGTAGTCCCTCAGATGACCAAGGAGTTCGACTACGCCAACACCATGGAGGTGCCGCGCGTCGCGAAGGTCGTGGTCAACATTGGCATCGGCGAGGCCAAGGACAATGACAAAGCCCTGGATGCCGCTGTCGGCGACGTCGTCACGATAACCGGGCAAAAGCCGGCGTTGATCAAGGCACGCAAGTCCGTGGCCGCGTTCAAGCTGCGCGCGGGTCAGACTGTTGGGATCAAGGCCACGCTGCGCGGCCGGCGCATGTGGTTCTTCCTCGACAAGCTCCTGAACGTCGCGTTGCCTCGAATCCGCGACTTCCGCGGCGTCAGCCCCGAGGGCTTCGATGGCCGCGGCAACTACTCGCTTGGCCTGCGCGAGCAGGTCGTATTTCCTGAGATCGACTACGACAAGATCGACAAACTCCGCGGGCTGGAAGTGTCGATCGTGACCACAGCCCGCACCGATGACGAGGCCCGAAGCCTGCTGACAAGGCTCGGAATGCCATTTAGGAAGAGGTAAGAGAAAGCTTGGCCAAGAAATCTTCGCTTGAGCGCTGGAAGAGAGACCTCGTGCACCCCAAGTACAAGGTCCGGTTCCATAACCGGTGTCGCCTGTGTGGGCGCCCGCGCGCTTTCCTTCGCAAGTTCGGCATGTGCCGAATCTGCTTCCGCAACCTTGCCGCCGAGGGACGCATCCCCGGCATCACGAAGTCGAGCTGGTGATGGCCACCGCAGTCGCGAAAGTCGCAAAACCCGTCAAGAGAGCTCCGATCGGGGTCATCAGCGACCCGATCGCAGACATGCTGACGCGCGTCCGCAACGCGAACAGCGCGCGGCACCCCGAGGTCAAGGTGCCGGCGTCCAAGCTCAAGCTCGAGATCGCTCGTGTCCTCAAGGACGAGGGCTACATCGCGGGCTTCGAGGTCGAGACCGATGGTGCATCCCAGACGATGCGTATCATCTTCAAGTCTCGGCCCGATCGCGAGCGCGTGATCTCCGGGGTGAAGAGGATCAGCCGCCCCGGCCTGCGCGTCTACGCACGCAAGACTGAGATCCCCAGGGTCCTCGGTGGGCTCGGAATCGCCATCCTCAGCACGGCCGAAGGCGTCATGAGCGGGCGCCAGGCGCTGCGCAAGGGCGTCGGTGGCGAAGTGCTCGCTTACATCTGGTAGGAGAAGAAAGAGAGAACTTGTCCCGTATAGGAAAGCTGCCGATCGACGTGCCGGGCGCGGTGAAGGTCACCTTGCAGCCAGGCCACGTCATGGTCGAAGGGCCGAAAGGCAAGCTCGAACGCACCCTGCCGGCGGACATTACGGTCAAGCAGTCCAACGGTCAGCTGGTCTTCGAACGGCCTTCCGACGGGTACAAGCACCGCGCCCTGCACGGCCTTGTCCGCAGCCTCGTCGCCAACATGGTCACGGGAGTGAACACCGGTTTCACCAAGCACATGGAGCTGGTCGGTGTCGGGTACCGCGTCGCCAAGCAGGGCGATGATGTGGTGCTCAGCCTCGGCTACTCGCACCCGATCAAGTACAAACCACCGCCGGGGGTATCGATCGAAGTCCAGGACCCGACCAAGTTCTCGGTGAATGGGATCTCGATCGAGGACGTGGGCCAGGTGGCCGCGAATATCCGAGGGATGCGACCGCCCGAGCCTTACAAGGGCAAAGGCGTCATGTACCGCGGCGAGAAGATCCGGCGCAAGGCCGGCAAAGCCGGCAAGGGCGCCAAGGCGGCCGGATGATCAAGCAAACCGACCGCAAGGTGAACCGGCTGAAGCGCCACAAGCGCGTGCGCGTCCACGTGAACGGCACCAAAGAGCGCCCGCGGCTGGCGGTCTTCCGAAGCCTCAATCACGTCTACGCGCAGCTCATCGACGACGACGGCAGCCGTACCCTGGCCGCCGCATCCACTGTGGGTCTGAAGGCCAAAGGCAACGGCATGGCCGAGGCGATCGAGGTCGGCAAGGCGATTGCGGCCAAAGCCAAGGCAGCCGGCGTCAGCAACGTCGTCTTCGATCGGGGCGGCTTCCTCTACCACGGCAGAATCAAGGCTCTGGCGGACGCCGCGCGCGAAGCCGGACTGGAGTTTTAAGGCATGGGATCTCGGTATCCACACTCGAGCGGTGAGCGATCGGAGCTCGCCGATCGCGTCGTCCGCGTCAACCGCGTGGCCAAGGTCGTCAAGGGCGGCCGCAAGTTCTCGTTCAGCGCGCTGATCGTGGTCGGCGACATGAATGGGCGAGTCGGCGCGGGCATCGGCAAGGCGCGAGAGGTGACCGAAGCAATCCGCAAGGGAATGGAGGTTGCCAAGCGCAACATGATCACCGTGCCGATGGTCGGAACGACCATCCCGCACGAGGTGCGCCTCAAGCTGGGGGCCGCGAGGATCATGCTCAAGCCGGCCGCGCCGGGCACGGGGGTTATCTCCGGCGGCGCGATGCGCGCTGTGATCGAGACCGCCGGTATCAAGGACATCCTCACCAAGTCGCACGGCACGAACAACCCGATCAATACGGTCCGCGCGACTCTCGCAGCGCTTCAGCAGCTGCGCACCGTGCAGCAGATCGCCGAGCTCCGCGGCAAAGAGGTTGAGCAGATCGTCGGCCGGCGCCTCGCCAACGTCTATCGCAAGGCGGAAGGCAAGGGCGAGCTCAACGGCTCCGCCGAGAGCGCCAACGGAGAAACCAAGTAGTGGCCGCCACCAAGTCCCCGAAACCAGCCCAGAAGACCGAAGGCAAGACGCTCAAGGCGACCCTGCGGAAGAGCTCCATCGGTGCCATTCCCTCGGTCAAGGCCACCGTCGTGTCGCTAGGCTTTCGGCGTATGAACCAAACGCGTGAGCTGCCCGACAACCCTGCGGTCAGGGGCATGTTGAAGGCGGTCGACTTCCTGGTTGCAGTTGAAGGCGAGCCGTATCTGAGGCCGGATCGCAGCCGCTACAAGATCTGGCGGTCGCGCTCGAACAAGAAGCACCAGAGGGGCAACTGATGGAGCTGCACGACCTCCGGCCGGCTGCCGGAGCGCACCGCAAGTCGCGGCGCATTGGCCGCGGCACCGGATCCGGCAGAGGCAAGACGTCCGGGCGCGGTCAGAAAGGCCAGAACGCGCGAAGCGAAGGCTTTCGCCTTGGCTTCGAGGGTGGGCAGATGCCGCTCTCGCAGCGCCTGCCGAAGCTGCCCGGCTTCAAGAACCCGTTCCACAAGACATACGCCGTGGTCAATCTGTCCAAGCTGAGCCGTTTCGCCGACGGGACGACAGTCGATGGCGCGCTGCTCACCGAGGCGGGCCTGGCGCGTCCCGGTGAGGAGATCAAGATCCTGGGAACCGGCGACCTCAAGCGCAAGCTGACCGTCGAAGCCCACTCGTTCAGCCTCAGCGCGCGCGAGGCGATCGAAGCGCGAGGCGGCAGCGTCAAAGTCCTGGGAGAGCCGCGGAAGATCGGCCCACGCCGCACCGCTGCCAAAACCGCCAAGCGCGTGCCGGCGCCGGAAGAAGAGGAGTCCGTAGCCGAGAAGCCCGAAACCGCGAAGCGCGCGGCCGGGAAGCCTGCAGCCGTCAAGGACGAGCCCGGGGAGGCCGCTCCCCCAGACGAGTAGATTGGGCAGGGACGCCTAGATGAATCTCCTAGAGGCTCTGGTCAACGCGATCCGCCTGCCGGAGCTTCGCAACAAGCTCCTGTTCACCGGCGGGATCCTCGTCGCATTCAGGCTCTTCGCCAATATCGCCGTGCCTGGCGCGAGCCAGACCGCGCTGACCCAGCTGTTCTCCGGCCAGGCCCTGCTCGGTCTGCTTGACCTGTTTTCCGGCGGCGGCCTTTCGCGATTCAGCGTGGTTGCCATGGGCATGAACCCCTACATCAACGCCACGATCATCATGCAGCTGATGACGGTGATCTCCGAACGGATCAAGGAGATCTCCAAAGAGGGCGAGGCGGGGCGGCGCCGCATCACGCGCTGGAGCCGCTACCTGACAGTCGCGCTCGGAGCGGGTCAGGCATACGGTTTCACGGTCCTGTTCCAGAACACAAGCCCCCCAATCCTTGGCGCGCTCGACTGGTTCCAGCGCCTGCAGATCGTGCTGGTCCTGACCGCGGGCACAGTGATGCTGATGTGGTTCGGTGAGCTCATCACCGAGTACGGCATCGGCAATGGCGTGTCGCTGATCATCTTCGCCGGCATCATCGGGCGCGGCCCGCAGGGTGTCGTTGCCGTGTTCAGCGCTCGCGGAACGGGCGGCGGTCTTGCCGACTACGTCCCGTTCATCATCTTCGGCCTGATCGCACTCGTCATGACCGCGGTGATCATCGAGGTGCAGCAGGCGGTGAGGAAGATACCCATCCAATCCGCGCAGCGCACAGTCGGCTTGAAGCAGGTGCAGAGCAGGGCGAGCTTCCTGCCACTTCGCGTCAACCACGCCGGCGTCATCCCGATCATCTTCGCGATCTCGGTGATGTTCCTACCCACGATCGTCGCCAACTACTTCACCGGTGCCCCGCCCAATACGTGGTACTACCAGGCGGCGGCATGGATCCGAGGCAACTTCGCGCCAGACACCGCCAACGTTCCCATGGCCATCACGTACAACGCGCTGTATTTCGCGCTGACGTTTGGGTTCACCTACTTCTATACGGCGATCACGTTCGAGGTAAACGACGTGGCCGACAACCTTAAACGCTATTCAAGCTTCATCCCGGGAATCCGCCCGGGACGTCCCACCGCGGACTATCTGGCCTCGGTGATGAACCGCGTGACATTTGCCGGTGCGTGCTTCCTGGGGTTTATCACCGTCATCCTGCCCATTGCGACCTCGACCATCTCCGGTATCCCGCATCAGCAGATGTACCTCGGAGGTACGGCCATCCTGATCGTGGTCGGTGTTGCGTTGGACACCATGAAACAGCTGCAAACGCAGCTGGTGATGCGCCAGTACCGCGGCTTCATAACATGAACCTGCTCCTGTACGGAGCCCCCGGCAGCGGCAAGGGAACCCAGGCGAACATGCTGCGATCCAAGTTCGGCATCCCGCACATAGCCACCGGCGACATGCTCAGGGCCGAGATCGCGCACGGCTCGGAGCTCGGGCTCCAGGCGCAGCCTCTGCTGGCCGCAGGAGGCTATGTGCCGGACGGCATCATGATCAACATGATCCGTGGCCGCCTCCGTGAGCCGGATTGCGCCAGGGGCTTTATCCTCGACGGCTTCCCGCGGACCATTCCCCAGGCCGAGGCCCTCGACGTTTTGATGCACGAGCTGGGAAGGAGTTTCGACAGGGTGCTCTACCTGAAGGTCGACCTTGCCGAGCTGCTGCGCCGTCTTTCCGGCAGGCTGGTTTGCCCCGAGTGCCAGCGAACCTACCCCCCGGGCACCAAAAGCTGCCAGGCGGATGGCACGCGGTTGGTTCAGCGCGAGGACGACAAGCAGGAAGCCGTGCGGCCGCGGATCGAGATCTACCTGCACAAGACGATCCCCGTCCTGGATCACTACCGGTCCGAGGACCTGGTTTCGGAGATCGACGGCAGGGGCAGCATTGATGAGATAAGCAGCCAGGTCATGACCGCGATTGGCCAGAATGGCCAGGTATCACGAAAATGATCAACCTCAAGACCGCGCACGAGATCGACCTGATGGGTCGAGCAGGCAACCTGCTCGCTTCGGTGCTGCCTCCTCTCCGGGAGGCCTGCGTTCCAGGCATCAAGACGATCGAGCTGGACCGGATCGCCGAGCGCCTGATCCGAGATGGCGGTGCGACCCCTGGCTTCCTCGGCTACCACGGCTTTCCTCGGTCGATCTGCGTTTCGATCAACGACGAAGCGGTCCACGGCATCCCTGGCAACCGCAAGGTCGCCGCCGGAGACCTTGTGAGCCTGGACCTCGGCCTGGTGCTCGAAGGCTTCTGGGCGGACGTCGGCATCACGGTCGGCGTGGGCAAGATCAGCCGCGAGGCCGAGAAGCTCCTCAAGGTCACCGAGGAGGCCCTTTACGTCGGCATCGACAAGGCCAAGCCGGGCGGCTGGCTCGGGGACATCTCGTCCGCGATCCAGAAGCACGTGGAGGCCAGCGGCTTCTCCGTGATCCGCCAGTTCGTCGGCCACGGGATCGGGCGCCAGATGCACGAGGACCCTCAGGTGCCCAATTTCGGCACCCCGGGCACTCCCCCACGCCTCAAGGCGGGGATGACCCTGGCGATCGAGCCCATGGTCAACGCGGGCTCTCACGAGGTCTACATGAAGCCGGACGGCTGGACCATCTGTACAGTCGACGGGGGCCTTTCGGCTTACTTCGAGCACACAGTGGCGATCACCGATAAAGGCCCTTTGATTCTCACAGCCCAGCCGACCTTGTCCCGCTCCGGACGCGGCTCCTAAGCCCAGCCTGACCGCGAATACGAACTTGACGTACAATCATCGTTCGTGCCCCAGCGCCCCCCGCTCGTGAAGGGGGTCGTGGTCGAGCCTCTTCCCAACGGTGTCTACCGGGTTGAGCTCGAGAACGGGGCCAAGGTCCTGGCTCACGTCGCCGATCGTGCAGGCACCCACTTTACCCGGCTACTGGCTGGGGACAAGGTGGGGGTAGAGCTTGCCAGCAGCGATCGATCGCGCGGGCGAATTCGAGAGATTTGGAGATGAAGGTACGTCCGTCAGTCAAGAAGATGTGCTCGAGCTGCAAGGTGATTCGGCGCAATGGGGTGGTCCGCGTGATCTGCTCCAAGACACCGAAACACAAGCAGAGGCAAGGGTAACCAAAGAAATAGGTATGGCTATGCAAATGACTGCAACGATGGAGTTGGCAATGAGCGTGCTACTTGGTTCATTAGGCTCCGCGAAATCGAAGATTTCGTGGAACAGCGACACGGTTAACGGAGGCCTGAGCTAAATGGCGCGTATCGCCGGCATCGACATCCCCCCGCAGAAGCGGGTGGTGATCGCCCTCATGTACATCCACGGGATCGGGCGCACCACGGCCGAAAAGCTCGTGAAAATGGCCAACATCAACCCCGACACGCGATCGAAGGACCTCAGCGAAGAGGAGGTCGGACGGCTGCGCCAGATCATCGATCGCATGGCCACCGCGAAAGAGGTCCTCATCGAGGGCGACCTCCGGCGCGAGGTGGCGATGAACATCAAGCGGATGACCGAGATCGGATCCTATCGTGGCGGCCGCCATCGCAGGGGCCTGCCGGTTCGCGGCCAGCGCACGCGCACCAACGCACGTGGTCGCCGCGGCCCGAAGCGCGCAGTTGCAGGTAAGAAGAAGGTGAAAGCCGGGAAGTAATGGCAAAAACTAAAAAAGTCGTTCGCACGCGGCGCCGAGAGCGGAAGAACGTGGTCGCCGGCCAGGCCCACGTCCAGAGCACGTTCAACAACACGATCATCTCGATCACTGATGTGGACGGGAACGTGATCTCGTGGGGCTCGGCTGGAGCCCAGGGCTTCAAGGGCAGCCGCAAGTCGACGCCGTACGCCGCCCAGATGACTGCTGAGGCGACCGCCAAGAAGGCGCTCGAGCACGGCATGCGCTCGATCGAGGTCTTCGTGCGTGGACCGGGTGCCGGCCGCGAGGCCGCCATCCGGTCGTTGCAGGCCACCGGCCTCGAGGTCAGCGCGATCACCGACGTGACCCCGATCCCGCATAACGGCTGCCGGCCGCCGAAGCGGAGGCGTGTTTAGTGGCGAATTACAGCGGCCCCGTCTGCCGTTTCTGCCGTCGCGAGGGCGCCAAGCTCTACCTCAAAGGCGAGCGTTGCTACACCCCGAAGTGCGCAATCGAGCGCCGCGCTTTTGCGCCTGGCATGCACGGCCAGGCACGCAAGCGCAAGACGTCGGACTACGGCCTGCAGCTCCGCGCGAAGCAGAAGGCTCGGCGCACGTACGGGCTGCTCGAGAAGCAGTTCCGGAACTACTTCGAGCTAGCTGAGCGCGAGCCTGGCGTCACCGGCATCAACCTGCTCCGCCACCTCGAGCTTCGCCTTGACAACGTCGTGTACAGGCTCGGCCTGGGCGCGTCGCGCAAGCAGGCAAGGCAGCTGGTATCGCACCGCCACTTCGAGGTGAACGGCAAGACGGTGAACGTGCCGTCGTACCAGCTCAAGCCGGGCGACGTGCTCAAAGTCAAACCGGCGAACACCGTCACCGACGTGGCAATGGAAGCCTCCAAGGTGCGTCCGGTGCCGGGATGGCTCTCCTTCAGCTCGGATGACAAGTCCGGAAAGATTCTCGCCCACCCGGAGCGCCACGAGATGGAGTCGGGCGTCGAAGAGCAGTTGATCGTTGAGTTCTATTCACGCTAAAGGGAGTTCCTAATTGGCTATTGACACTCAGATGACAGTTACCCCGCAGGTTCGCAAGCTCGAGACGAGCGCGAACTACGGGAAGTTCGACATCGAACCGCTCGACCCCGGCTTCGGGACGACGCTTGGCAACACGCTTCGCCGCGTGCTGCTTTCGTCGCTATGGGGTGCGGCGGTTACCTCGATCCAGATCGATGGCGTGGCGCACGAGTTCACGGCCATCCCGCACGTGAAAGAGGACGTGACCGAGGTCATCCTCAACCTCAAGAAGCTCTGCCTCAAGAGCCACACCGAGGACCCCGTGACCCTGCTCCTCGACGTCAAGGGTCCGGCCGAGGTGCACGCTTCGAACATCCAGGCGAACTCCGACGTGGACATCGTCAACCCCGATCTCTACATCTGCACCCTGGCCTCGAAGGGCCACCTCCGCATGGAGCTGAACGTCGAGCGTGGCAAGGGCTATGTGCCGGCCGACCGCAACAAGCGCGAGGGTCAGCCGATC